>Ga0272443_10001657_pt1 | contig 31423 bp, 31 predicted proteins | sample SSMAcet12_FD_193581 | JGI IMG/M metagenome (GOLD analysis project Ga0272443, IMG submission 193581) | Marine sediment archaeal communities from Little Sippewissett salt marsh, Falmouth, MA, United States - SSM-Acet-12 | ecosystem: Environmental > Aquatic > Marine > Wetlands > Sediment ... | reverse complement strand
TCCTGTTTCAACTCTTCGTTGCTCTTCATCTGTTCAGTCCTGGCTTCCATCACCCCTCCCGTTTGTCGGCATGAATCTGCTTTTCAAGCTGACATTCATGCAGTTCCTGCTGCTCACGGTCCTTGTAAGCCCCGAGGCGCAGCATCATGTTATCGAAGTCTACCTGGTGTCCGTCGAACTCGGGACCGTCGACACAGACGAATTTCGTCTTGCCGCCGACACTGACCCGGCATCCTCCGCACATACCGGTACCATCAACCATAATGGTGTTCAGAGAGACAACCGTCGGCACCTTGTACGGCCGCGTGGTCTCGGCGCAGAACTTCATCATGATCGGGGGGCCTATCGCCACTACCTGGTCGGGAGGATCGTTCTCACAGAGTTCCTTCAGGGGTTCGGTAACCAGGGCCTTGCGTCCGTAGCTGCCGTCATCGGTGACGACGATCAGCTCATCGGCAATGGCCCGCATATCCTCTTCCATGATGACGAGCTCTTTGGTCCGGGCCCCGATGATGATGATCACCCGGTTCCCGGCGGCCTTCATTGCCTGGGCGATCGGGTGCATCGGGGCTACGCCGATACCGCCTCCCACACAGACGACGGTGCCGACCTTCTCGATGTGGGTCGGTTTCCCAAGGGGCCCGAGGACATTTTCAATGTAATCACCCGGTTCGAACCTGGACAATTCCGTGGTGGTCTTTCCCACGGTCTGAAAAATGATGGTAATCGAGCCTTCCTCCGCATCCGCATCGGCAATGGTGAGGGGGATACGCTCTCCGTATTCAGTGTCCTTCTGGACTATCACGAACTGTCCAGCACGCCGCTCCTCCGCAATCAGGGGAGCTTCGAGCTTCATCTTAAAAACCTGTTCTGAGAGCTGTTTTTTTTCAAGCACTTTGTTCATAGGCTGCCTCTTCCAGTAGATATGGAGTCGTGGGTTGTTTTCGTGTAGAGCACAGATGCCTGAACGACCACTACCAAAATCTTATTAGACCGAAAAATCAGCGTTTAGGCAACCCGTTATCATCCGGAGTTCCGGTTCAGAGATTGCGAATGACCGACTCAGTTATTTCATTCGTGGAATAGGTCCTTGTTCTGCCGTCTTTTATAAGGTCCGCAGGAAGAATCCCCTCAAGTATTGTCTTCTCTACCGCATCTCTTATAGCCCCTGCCGCCTCTCCGAGATCGAGACTGTACTCACACATCATGGCCGCTGAAAGTATCTGAGCGATTGGATTGGCGATTCCCTTTCCGGCGATATCAGGAGCGGACCCTCCCGCCGGTTCGTAGAGATGCACCTCCGGCCCAAGGGAAGCGGACGGCAGCAGGCCGAGAGAACCCGGAAGGGCTGCGGATTCGTCCGACAGTATGTCCCCGAACAGGTTCCCGGTCAGTATTACATCGAATCTGCCGGGATTTATAATGAGCTGCATGGCGGCATTGTCCACGTACATGTGTTCAAGCTGTATTTCGGGATAGTCCGCGGAGACCTCCTCCACCACGTCCCGCCACAGCAGGGAACTGTACAGGACATTCGCCTTGTCCACGGATGTGACCAGTCCGCGGCGTTTGGAAGCCGAATCGAAGGCGGTCCGCGCGATTCTGCGTACCGTCTCCGCATCGTAGATCATCGTGTCCAGGCCGGTATCTCCCTCCCTGTGCTTCGGTTCTCCAAAGTAGATACCTCCGGCCAGTTCCCGTACCGTCAGGAGATCCACACCGCCGCGTGTCCGTTCGGCCTGCAGGGGAGAAAGATGAGCTATGGAAGGATATATTTTCACCGGCCTGAGATTCGCGTAGAGGGACATCTCCTTTCTCAGCGCCAGGAGCCCTCCCCGCTCGGGTCGCTTCTCCGGCGGCAGGCGGTCCCACTTCGGTCCTCCGACGCTTCCCAGAAGGACCGCATCCGAAGCTCTGCAGATCTCCCGGGTCTCCCCGGGAAGGGGCTCCCCGGCCGCGTCGAGGGCCGCACCGCCGATAAGCGCTTCCCTGAATACGAACTCGACGCTGTATTTTTCCTGGACCCTGCGCAGGACCGCAAGGGCTGCATCCATGACTTCAGGGCCGATTCCGTCACCGGCCAGTACCGCAATGGTGTATTTCATCCTATGTCCTCTCCTCGAAGACCCGCTCGGGAGCAATGTTGGTAGTGGCGTAGGATAGCCATCCGCCGCTCTGAATGATCTGCTGCAGGAATTCCGGGTAGGTATTGATTGTATACTCCTTTTCCCTGTCGAGATTGTAGAGGCGTCCCCCGGTGAAATCTATCCTGATGCGGTCCCCTTCTCCGATCTCATCGACACGGTCGAGCTCAACGATCGGCAGTCCGATATTGATACAGTTGCGGAAAAAAATCCGTGCGAAACTCCTGGCGACGACGCACTGGATTCCCGCCGCCTTGATCGATATCGGTGCGTGCTCACGACTGGAACCGCAGCCGAAGTTCTCCCCCGCAGCCAGAATGCTGCCCCTGACCTCCGGGTCTCTGCCGAAGCCCGGTCTGGCATCCTCCATACAGTACAGTGCGAGCTCCTCCGGGTCCGAAGTGGACAGATAGCGCGCCGGTATGATCTCATCCGTATTCACATGGTCACCAAATTTATATACGTGTCCTTCTCTCAGCATGCGGTACTCCTTTCTTATATGGCGTGAGCAGTCAGTTTTTCCAGGTCCGCTTCCGACGGACCGGTAATACGTCCGGTAAGGGCCGAAGACGCAGCTACGACCGGCGATACCAGATAGAGGGCGCTGGAGGCATGACCCATCCGGCCGACGAAGTTGCGGTTGGTGGTCGAGACTGCCACTTCCCCTTCCGCCAGGATCCCCATGTGGCCCCCCAGACAGGGTCCGCAGGTGGGGGTCGACACCGCACAGCCGCTTTCGATGAAGATTTCGACCAGACCCTCCCGCATAGCCTGGAGATAAACCTCCTGAGAGCCCGGAAGAATGATGCAACGCACACCGTCGGCGATCTTTTTTCCCTGAAGGATCGAAGCTGCGTTCCTGAGGTCCTCTATCCGCCCGTTGGTGCAACTGCCGATCACCACCTGGTGGATGCCGATTCCCTCCCGTTCGACGGTACTTATCCCGGCCCCGTTGGACGGCAGGAAAGGACGGGCCACCATCGGCTCAAGACTTCCGAGATCGATCCCGATGGTCCTGCTGTAGACGGCCCCTTCATCCGGTCCCATCTGTTCAACGGTTATTCCACGCTCCAATTCGTACTTCTGCGTGATCTCATCCACCGGAAAAATTCCGGCCTTGCCCCCGGCTTCGATGGCCATGTTGCTCACGGTGAAGCGGGAGTCCATACTCACCGAGGCTGTACCCGGTCCGCAGAACTCTATGGCCTGATAGTTTGCTCCATCCACCCCGATGAGGGATATCAGGTAGAGAATCAGGTCCTTCCCGGAGACTCCCGAACGGAAACTTCCGCTCAGCTCGACCCGGATCGCCTCGGGCACCTTGAACCAGGCCTTGCCGGTAAAGAAGACGCCCGCCAGGTCGGTGGACCCGACTCCTGTGGAGAAGGCCCCGAGGGCGCCGTAGGTACAGGTATGACTGTCCGCCCCTATGATCAGGTCCCCCGATTTGACCAGTCCCTGCTCCGGAAGCAGCACGTGTTCGATACCCATTTTCCCTACATCGTAGAATTTCTCTATTCCCTGGGCCCGGGCGAAATCCCGGACCATTTTGACCTGCTGGGCAGACTGGATGTCCTTGTTGGGAGTGAAGTGGTCCGCCACCAGTACGATCCTGTCCGGATCGCATACCTGCCGGCCGCCGAAGCGTTCGAATTCATTGATGGCCACCGGCGCGGTGATGTCGTTCCCCAGGGCGACATCAACGTCCAGCAGGAGATATTCACCCGGCCGTACATCCCGTCCGGCCTTGAGCGAGAAGATCTTTTCCGTCATCGTAGCGGGAGTCCTGTTTTCCTTCATGTGTTGTACCCCTGTTTTTACTCGTGCGTCAGACTGCAGCCGTATGGCCGTTGGTGATGTTCTTCAGAACGTACCTGTTCACCGCATTGAGATAGGCCAGCGCAGACGCTTCGATAATGTCGGTGGATGATGCCTTCCCCGCGTAGAGTTCATCTTCTATCTTCAGCATGAGCTTCACCTGTCCCTGGGCATCCTTTCCCGAACCGACTGCCTGAATAATATACTCATCGAGGGTACTTGTGATACCGCAGCAGATGTCGATAGCGTTAAAAACTGCATCTACAGGTCCGTCTCCGGTGGAGGAAACGACTGTTTCCTTCTCCTTCTCCTGCACTTTGATGGTGGCTGTTGGAATCAGACTGTTGCCGGTGTAGACGTGGAAATAGAGCAGCCGGTAGCCGTCGATGGAAGCGCCGAGGACCGTCGAGACGATGGAAAAGAGGTCTTCATCGTAGACTTCCTTCTTCTTGTCGGCGATCTCGGCAAAGCGGTCGAATACCTTCTGGAACTGATCGTCGGTGAGTTTGATGTTGTAGTGTTCGAGCTTCTCTTTCAAGGCGTGTTTTCCCGAATGCCGGCCCATCACCAGGCTCTCGGTAGTCCGCCCGATCGTCTTCGGGTTCATGATCTCGTAGGTCTCGCGGTGAGCGAGCACACCGTGCTGGTGAATTCCCGACTCATGCATGAAGACATTGTCGCCGAATACCGGTTTATTTCTCTGAAAAAGAAGGCCGGTCAGATTCTGCAGCAGTTTACCTGTCGGATAGAGGTACTCCTTCCTGATGTGCGTGTCGACGTCGTAGATATCACGGCGCACCTCCATGCCCATCACGAGCTCTTCAAGGGCGCAGTTGCCGGCCCGTTCCCCGATCCCGTTGAGGGTCACCTCTACCTGGTTCGCCCCTGCTTCAACCGCCGCCAGGGAGTTTGCCAGGGCCAGTCCCAGGTCGTTGTGACAGTGGACCGAGAGGGTGACCTTCCCCTCCTTGATGGCCGGCGTCCGTTCTACGATCTTGCGGATAAGTTCTCCGAATTCCAGGGGCATCGCGAATCCGACGGTGTCGGGGATGTTGATGGTAGTTGCCCCGTGCTCGATGGCCGTGTCTATCACCTCCATCAGGTAGTCATGTTCGGTACGGCTTGCATCCTCCGGGGAGAACTCGATTTTATCGAAGAGTGTCCGGGCATAGTCGAGATGTTCGGCGATGGAAGCCAGAATTTCAGGCTTTTCCTTCTTCAGCTTGTACTGCCGGTGCAGCGGACTGGTTGCGATGAAGACATGCAACATGGGATGGGCCGCCTTCTTCAGCGACTCGTAGGCCGCGTCGATGTCCTTGCGCACACATCGGGCCAGACCGACAACGGTGGCCTTCTTCAGGAGCGAAGAGATCTCCTGCACGGCTTCGAACTGTACCTTCGATGATACAGGGAACCCGGCCTCGATGATATCAACACCCAGGCTCTCCAGTGCCTCGGCCATTTCCACCTTCTGTGCCAGAGTCATGGATGCTCCGGGCGACTGTTCACCGTCCCTGAGGGTGGTGTCAAAAATTTTAATGTAACGAGCCATAGATCTCCTCCTTCTTTTTACTCCTGCTTCCGGACTTTTTTCCGGAATCTCTGAACTTCTCCTCGTCTTTTTTCAATTTGTAGATCAGCGAGTCCGTAAGGGCCTGCCAGGATGCTTCGATGATATTTTCCGACACGCCAACAGTGCCCCAGCTGGACTCCTCGTCGGCCGAATTGATAATGACCCGGGTGATGGCCGAAGATCCGGATTCCTCATTCAGGATACGGACCTTGTAGTCGATAAGCCGGGTCTCCCGGATATTGGGATAGAACTTTTCCAGGACCTTGCGCAGGGCCTTGTCGAGGGCTTCCACCGGCCCGTTCCCGTCGGCCGATGTATGTTCGACCGAGTCGCTATGACCCTGTCTGTTGGACACGTCCTCCGGTACCGAGGCCTTGATGGTTACTTCCGACCAGGTGTTGCCGTCTCCGTTGTTCCAGACTATGACCCGGTAGCCGTGAAGGGTGAAGTACTCCTTCAGGTTCCCGGTAAGGGCCTCCGACAGGAGTTCGAAGGAAGCTTCGGCACCCTCGAAGTGATAGCCCCGGGCCTCCAGTTCCTTGACCTTCTCCACGATCTTGCGGGCGGTCTCACCGGTAAGCCGCCTGCCGACCCCCATGTGCTTGGTCTTCTCCAGGATATTGCTCTTGCCCGACAGCTCGGAGATTGTGGTGGCCCGCCGGTTTCCTACGAGCTCCGGATCGATATGCTCGTAGGTTTTTGAATTCTTGCGGATAGCTGATACATGAATACCGCCTTTGTGGCTGAAAGCATGTTGTCCGACGAAGGGCATGTGATCATCAGGGGTGGTGTTCGAAACTTCGGATACAAAGTGCGACAGGGTCTGGAGTTTTTTCATGTTCTCTTCACCGATGGTGCCGTACCCCTTCTTGATCGACAGGTTGGGCAGAACGACGCAGAGGTTGGCGTTCCCGCAGCGCTCGCCGATACCGTTTATCGTGCCCTGCACCATCCGGGCCCCCAGGTCGACCGCTTCGAGGGTGTTCGCTACCGCGCAGCCGGCATCGTTGTGGGCATGTATTCCGACCGGAACATCGAAAGTGTCGATGACACAGCCGGTCGCTTCCCGTATCTGATCCGGCAGACGCCCGCCGTTGGTGTCGCAGAGTACCAGCCAGTCCGCTCCGGCCTGCACCGCCGCTTCAAGCGAAGCGACGGCGTATTCGCGGTCGGCATAGAAGCCGTCGAAGAAGTGTTCTCCGTCGAAGACTACCTCGTCGACGTGCCGTTTGAGATAGCGGACAGATGAGTAGATCATCTCCAGATTCTCTTCCTTCGTCGTTCCCAGGGCTTCCCTTACATGGAGGTCCCAGGATTTTCCGAAGATCGTAAGTACGGGACACCCGCTGCGCAGCAGGAGTTCCAGATTACGGTCCTTCTCCGCCGGCGTGTCCTTCATGCGGGTAGAGCCGAAAGCAGTCAGCCGTGCCTTCCTGAGGGTCCGCCGGGAGGCTTCCGCAAAGAAAGCCTCGTCCTTCGGATTGGACCCCGGCCAGCCCGCCTCAATGTAGTGGACTCCCAGATCATCGAGGGCTTCCATCACCTGCAGCTTGTCTCCCAGGGAAAAGGTGACTCCTACCGACTGTGCCCCGTCGCGCAGGGTCGTGTCGTATACCAGAAGTTCAGATTTCATATCTTCCTCACTTTTCTTTTTTGAGCCACGACATCATACCCCGCAGCTCCTTGCCCACCTTTTCGAGCTGATGCTCGGCTTCGAGGCGGCGCGTCGTCTTGAAATAGGGCTGTCCCGCCTTATTTTCCAGCACCCAGTCCTTGGCGAACCGTCCCGACTGAATGTCTTTCAGAATTTGCTGCATCACAGCTTTGCTCTCGTCCGTAATGATCTTGTCCTGGGTTATGTAATCCCCGTATTCGGCGGTGTTGCTGATGGAGTAGCGCATGTAGTCGAAACCGCCTTCGTATATCAGATCAACGATCAGCTTCATCTCGTTGATGCACTCGAAATAGGCCATCTCGGGTTGATAACCGGCAGCCACGAGGGTTTCGAAGCCTGCTTTCATCAGTGAGGTGACTCCGCCGCACAGCACGGCCTGCTCCCCGAAGAGGTCCGTCTCGGTCTCTTCCCGGAAGCTGGTGCGGAACAGACCCGCTCTGGTGCAGCCGATCCCCTTGGCGTAGGCTTTGCCGAGGGCATCGGCGTTGCCGGTTGCATCCTGATACACAGCGATCAGTCCAGGTACTCCCCTTCCCTGCTGATACTCCCTGCGGACCATGTGGCCGGGACTCTTCGGGGCGATCATTATAACGTCCACCTCCTTTTCCGGAGTGATCTGATGGAAGTGGATCGAGAAACCGTGGGCGAACATCAGCATGTTGCCCGGCTTGAGTCCCTTCCGGACATCTTCCTCATACACCTTGGGCTGCAGTTCGTCGGGAATGAGCATCATGACCATGTCGGCCTTTTCCGCGGCATCAGCGACGGGGGCCACTTCAAGGCCCGCTTTGCGGGCGGTCTCCCAGTTGGCGCTGCCTTCGCGCAGTCCGACGACTACTCTGCAGCCGCTCTCGAGCAGATTGAGCGCGTGGGCATGTCCCTGGCTCCCGTATCCGATAACTGCAATCGTTTTATCCTGCAGGATGTTCAGGTCCGCGTCTTTGTCATAAAAAATCTCAGCCATTGTTTTCTCCTTTGGTTTTGTTCTGTCTGTATGTATAACCGGGACCTCACATCCCGTTTTTCTCCCATCTGTCCATAGCCACGATTCCCGTCCGTGCCACCTCCGCGATCTGCTGCGGATTGAAGTGACTGAGGAAGGAATCCACTTTATCGCTGTTGCCGGTGATCTCTACTACGAAGCCCTTGGGCCCGGAGTCGAGGATCTGGCCCTTGAATACGTTCACCAGCTGAAGGATCTCGTTGCGCTGTCCCATCGGGGCGTTGACCTTGATGAGACCGATCTCCCGTTCCACCTTGCGGGAAGGGTGAATCGTCATTACCTTCACCGTATCCACGATCTTGTAGAGCTGTTTCTGTATCTGTTCCACACCTCTGTCGTCTCCCTTGACGATTATGGTCAGACGGAACTTGTCCTTGTCTTTGGTCGGGCCTGCAGTGATGCTGTCGATATTGAAACCCCGCCGTGTTATCAGACTCGTGATCTTCGAGAGCACCCCGGGATGGTTCAGCACGAGCAGAGAAATGATGTGGTCCGTCAATGTACTTTTATCTTCACCCATTTTATCCTCCTTGCAATCGGCGTTCCGTCCGGGCCGTCCGGCCCGTCGGCTCCCGCCCTGCATTTTTTCGGCTACATCTTCCGGATTACCTTGTCCAGTGACTTCCCTGCGGGTACCATCGGCAGGACATTCTCTTCACCGGTGATCACTGCGTGAAGCAGCATGCTCTCCCCGCTTTCCGCCAGGGCCTTTACAGCCTCTTCAGCCTCATCCGGGTTCACCAGACGACGCGATTTGATTCCCATTGCCTGTGCGAGGAGACAGAAATCGGGGTTGTCGTTCATCTCGGTCCCCGAATACCTCTTATCGAACAGAAGCTGCTGCCACTGCCGCACCATGCCGAGGTAGCTGTTGTCAAGAAGAAGCATCTTGACCTTCAGGCCGTACTTCTTCACGGTAGTGAGCTCCTGAATATTCATCTGGAAGCCTCCGTCCCCCGAGACAGCGAGCACCTGCTTGTCCGGGTTGCCGACAGCGGCGCCGATGGCCGCCGGCAGGCCGAAGCCCATCGTCCCCAGACCGCCGGAAGTGAGCAGCTGCCGTTCATGTCTGAACCGGAAGTACTGCGCCACCCACATCTGATTCTGTCCTACATCCGTAGCGACTATCGTATCCTCAGGGAAAAAGCGGCGGGCCAGCTGAATGAGATACTGGGGCTGGAGAGTGTCCGCCTCACCGTATTCCATCGGATGGGATTCCCGGAAGTCCTTCAGATCTTTCACCCAGTCACTGAAATCGCCGTACTTCTCTTCGCGGTTCAGCTCCTCGAGTACCATCCTCACCGGACCGACCAGAGGGAGGGCCACATCGATATTCTTGCCGATCTCGGCCGCATCGATATCCACGTGTACCACCTTCGCCTGTGAGGCGAAAACAGTCGGATCACCCATAATGCGGTCGGAGAACCTGGATCCCAGCACGATCAGGAGATCACAGTTCTGCAAGGCGTAGTTCCCGTAGAGGGAACCGTGCATACCGATCGGTCCGTAGTAGAGATCGTCGTTCTCCGGGGCCACTCCGTGTCCCATGAGGGTATTGACTACCGGTATACCGTAGGTATCGCAGAGACGGTTTACCAGCTCCGTGGATCCCGATGAAATTACTCCCCCGCCGCTGAGTACAAGTGGCTTGCTGCAGTCGTGCAGCATGCGTCTGAGTGTCTTGATCTGTTTGGGATGGCCGACATTTTTCGGCTTGTACCCCGGAAGATCGGGTGCGGCGGGATAGACGAAATCAGCCTCATCCATCTGGACATCCTTGGGAATATCCACCACGACTGGTCCCGGGCGGCCGGTTGAAGCGAGGTGGAAAGCTTTTTTTATCGTAGGAGCGAGATCTTCCACGTTTTTTACCAGAAAATTCGCCTTGGTAATCGGCATGGTAATCCCCACAGTGTCGGCTTCCTGAAAAGCATCGGTCCCGATCATACCCGTCGAAACCTGTCCGGTGAATACGACCAGCGGGACTGAATCCATATAGGCGGTGGCAATTCCGGTAACGGTATTCGTGGCTCCGGGCCCGGATGTTACAAGGACGACTCCGGGTTTCCCGGTTGAGCGGGCGTATCCGTCTGCAGCGTGGGTTCCGCCCTGTTCATGACGCGGTTGAATCAACCTGATGGAATCTCCATGAGTCTGGAGTTCATCGAAAATCGTAATCACCGCTCCGCCGTTGTAGCAGAACAGCGTATCGACCCCTTCCTTCTTCAGCGATTCAACGAGAATGCGAGCACCCTTCATTGTCTCCTCCTTTATTTTACTCTTCCTTCTCAGAGAAAATAACAGGAACTTGTACCCGCACCCCGGGAGGTTGAAGCCCGGCCTGTGTATACACCTATCCGCTGCGGATATGGATATACACCGTGCCGTGAGAGTCGAGGTAGTGTCGTGTTCCTGTTATTATCTCTGGGCCTGCTGCTTAGCAGGTAGAGTCAGCTGTATTACTACGGCTGTAACAGTACGACATACCCCGCTCGTTGATAATGAGCAGAATAATTAGGGATAGAATGAGAATGATGGGTAGAGATATAATGCCTGCAATAATAATGATGATGCTGAGAGTGAGAATGGAAAGAATGTTCATCATAATAATTATTGCGCTCCGCATTGGTATATCTCCTTGAACGAGAAAAAGTATAATTAGAAGTGAAACTATCAATAGTAACGCTTTGTGTCAAGAGAGTATTCGGTTTTTAACCGAATTTTTGCAGAAAAAAGAACGCGTATTGAATGAGCACCATAAGAGGGGGCAGCCACGGTCTTATCAGCCGGGAGTCCGCTTCGGCGCTGCGTCCGCTTCCTGTGGTGCCGGCGCCTCCGCTCCTACCGGCGTCTCCACTCCCTGTGATGCCGCCATGTTCAATCGTGCGAGCCTCTCCGCTAACGCCGCCGGCATTCTCCGCGCTGCTGGCATTCTCCGCGCCGCTGGTACCTCCGCTCCCTGTGATGCCGAATCCGCCGGCAGCGCTGCGTCCGCCGGAACCTTCCCCGGAGCCCGTGCTCCATTGGAGCAGCCGCTGATCAAGATGGTGCAGCTTCTCCCTGATGTTCCGCATCAATCCTCCGGAACCTCCCTTTTCCAGTCTGACCGAACTCAACTCCTCGAAGTAAAAGAACACCCGGTACAACAGCCGCCCGGTACGACCGGGAATTCTCAGTCTCGCCGATATGGTACATCGGCTGAGATACACCATCCCGACGAGATTTATGCCCCGGGTGATCCCCTGGAACAGAGCACCCTCCGTTACCGGAAACCTTCCGATATAGAACAGCACCTCGCCGAGAGGCTGGAGTACCGCCGCTGCGGCCACCGAGAGGATAATTACAATCCCCGGAAGCAGCTTTATCCGTTTGCCGAGTAGCACTCCGTACAGCAGGAACAGACCCATCTGTACCGCCTTCAGGGCCGGGTCCGGCTGCAGGATGAAGGGGGGAATCATGAGGAGACCGCTCCACAGCAGGAGCAGATCGGATGCAGTATTGCGCCGTTCAGCAGCCCATTCAGCACGGTCGGTCACCTTCAATTCCGTGGAGATCTCCGGATCCGAACAGAAGTAGCCACGCAGCCACTGCGAATGGCGCAGCATATAGTCCGCTGCGAGCCCGAGCAGAATGCCGCTGATGGTCCCTATCAGCAGGAACGGAGGTGCAATCAGGCGGGTGCTGCGGCCGAATATCAGCCAGGCCGCGAACAGAAGCTGGGCGCAGTTGCTGCCGAAAGCGCCGGCGACGCTGATCCCCACCAGGGAGACCCGCCGCGGATATGCTCCCCTCAGGGACAGCATTATCACCCCTGAAGCGACACTGCCGACAGCTGAGAAGAGAAAAACATACGAGAACAGGGTGCCGGCTACGATCCCCTGTCCGAAAATTTTCAGCAGGACCAGTACAAGGAAATCCCCGGCACTGAAGAAGGTAAGCGCGATGAGAAGCGGCAGGTTTGCCAGCCCCAGCCGGAAAAAGGGGAATGGCTTCGGAATGACCAGCTCGACGATCGACAGGAAGAGAGAAAGAGCGGCGAAGAGTGCTACCGTATCGAGCCGGGATGCGTTCGTGTCGCCGCCATCATTCAACGAATTCATAGATGTCCATGTCGCCGCTCAGGTCGGGTGGATCGATTTCAATGATCGATGCCAGGTAAGGAAGAATCGTGTCGACCTGCTTGTACGATCCATCGGTGAACCTGAACCAGCCTTCCTCCTGTGCGGCATCATACTGATATTCGGCAATAAAAACCTTCCCCATCTGCAGCTCCAGACGATACCATTGCTGGGGTTTCAGAGACCTGTTCATACTTCACTCCACATTGACCGGTGTATATTCCGGCTCGTATGATTGCACAAACACACGTCCGTCCCGGCTCAGATATATCTCCTGCTCCATGGTAATGCAGACCGCTTCGAAGAAGGGCATGTCATTGATCAGCTGCATGCCGTGATCCGGTCCTCCCACTACAAGTATGAGAGCCAGGGCGTCCGCGGTCACCGCTTCCGGTCCGATAACAGCCGCGCACCACAGAGATGTTCTGACAGGGTACCCGTTTCGGGGATCGAGAATCAACCGTTTCCGGGGATAGATGAGGGCTACCGCCTTGTTCCTGCAGTCAGTCAGCTTCAAAACCGGCTTCAAATCGGCATCGAGAATGACGGGATGAGCTTCATCACGGATGACCTCCTCGCCCTGTCTCATTATATACCGGGACACATCACCATACTTCAGGACCGCCGAGATGAAATCATGGTCAAGCAAAAACTCCGTGCATATGTCGAGGAGGTACCCGTCGGTAATCTCTCCGGGATCCAGTTCCATTCCCGGCCTCCCCAGAAAAACTTCCCTGGTTCGGGACCGGACACTGACTTCACCGTATTGAACCTTCTCGAGAATGCGGTAGACCTCGTCGCGGGAAGGAGAGCGGTCCGAAGGCCGAATACGTCCCCAAATCCGGTATAGCGGCGCTGCGGTCGGATCGTACATACCGCCGCTGATACGGGCGAAGTTGAGGCTCTTCTCGATGAGAACAAAGAGGTCCTCATTCAGCTGCACCCCTCTGTTGCCGGACATACTGCTCAGCTGGGCGAGCTGGGAGTCCCCACCATTTCCGTCTATCCGTTCTTCGAGGAGGACTAAGGTACGGGTCAGTTCCCGGATAATCTGTTCGCTCCGTTTCCCATATACGGCAACAGACATAGGCCGTCCGAGGACCCTCAGGTCCCTTCTGCGAACGGAAGTGCCACGATCAGCACATCCTCCCAGCGACATGACGATCACCGGTACAAAGACTGCGAGAACAATCCCCCTCCGCAAATTTTTTCCCATATATGTAGCATGCCCCCATTACGGCGGGCCGGTCAACTCAATTTTTCGTGAATATTGTGCTTCAAATAAGCATTATTATCTATTAGAATACAATAATATACATTTTCGCAAACGGCGGTTGAGGCAGGAAGGAAGCATGGAGGAACGTACGGCAGTGGTGAAGAACGGCGCGGGTATCCACGTGCGCCCTTCCGGGGTAATTATAGGTGAAGTGAAGGATTACCCGGGCACCATCACCATCGAGGCAAACGGTTTCTCCCTGCAGCTCAACAGCGTGATGAGTCTTCTCTCTCTCGGACTTGTGCAGGGCGACGAGGTCCGGCTGAAGGTGGAAGGTCCGGAGGAAGAAGAGTTCAGCGACAAACTCGTGGAATTATTTGAAAAAAAATATGACTTTCCAAAAAGGAGCTAAACCATGGTGAGATCCAAGAAAGAGATGAACACCGAGCTGCGCGAGCAGATGCGGGGCGGAAAGGGAACCGTATCCATCACCCATCTGGTGGAGAAGGAGCAGCTGCACAACTGCCGGCTCATGTCGAGCATCGAGATCCCTATCGGAGCCAGTATCGGTCAACATACTCATGAAAATGAAACCGAGTACTATATCATCATGGAAGGAGAAGGAAAGGTCCTTGAAGCAGATGGTGAAAAAACTGTCGGTTCCGGAGACGTGGTCATTACCGGACACGGTGAGTCTCACAGTATCAGGAACGTCGGATCCACTCCGTTATTTTTGGTCGCCATTATTATTACGCACTGATTGATTTCAGTATTTTTTTAATATTCTCATCGTAGGGCGGTATCGCGCCGCTCCGGGAGGCAACGAAGGAACTGACCTGCGAAGCCAGCCCGGCCGCCTTCTCGATATCTCCTGTATGATAGTAACCGAAGAGGAAACCAGCCGAAAAACTGTCCCCGGCACCCACCGTGTCCGCTACCTGCACATCTACTACCGGTACGTGGATGAAGCGGCCGCCATGATAGACCGAAGCTCCCTCTTTCCCGCGGGTGAGAACGGTGGTGTGAATGTCCCACCTGTCTTCGACCATTTCACAAAATTGCCGGTCCAGGTATTCCCCGCCCAGGAGCATCTCCGAGACGACCGGTACTTCCTCGTCGTTCAGTTTCAGTATCGTCGCTCTGTCGAACGAATCCCGGAGGATCTCCGGTGAAAAATAGTCCAGCCTCAGGTTTACATCGAAAAAGAGCTCTTTCGGGGCGGCGGTCTCCATTACCCTGTGGAGCTCCCGGATATTACTCACTGTGCGCTGTGCCAGGGTGCCGAAGGCGAGCACATCCCACTCTTCGCTTCCGATTGCATCCATCTGGCTCCGGTCGAGTTCGATCGCGTCCCAGGCACTGCCCTCGCGGATATCATAGGTCGGCTTGCCGTGGGAATCAAGACTGACCATCACTACCCCGGTGGGATGATCAGTCTTCTTACCAATGAGGGCGGACTGTATCCCCAATCTTCGGACCTCATCCAGGGCTTTCTCTCCCAGGCCATCCCCGCCGACGGCCGATACGATCGCCGCTTCAGCTCCCATCTGGGCCAGATGGGCGGCGCAGTTGAAGGGAGCTCCCCCGATGTGCTCTTTGCCTTCAATAATGTCCCAGAGGACCTCGCCGAATGCCAGCGCTTTCATATCCTTACTCCCTCGTAAGTTTTCGGTATTTTATCCGGTGCGGGGTGTCCGCCTCCTTTCCGAGCCGACGGTGACGGTCCTCTTCGTATTCGCTGTAGTTGCCGTAGAAGAAACGTATCGAGCTCTCCCCTTCGAAGGCCAGAATGTGGGTCGCCACCCGGTCGAGGAACCACCGGTCGTGACTGATGACCAGAACGCAGCCGGCGAAGTTGACCAGACCGTCTTCCAGCGCCCGCAGGGTATTGACATCGAGATCGTTGGTAGGCTCGTCGAGGAGGAGACAGTTGGCGCCGCTCTTCAGCATCATCGCCAGCTGCACCCTGTTGCGTTCTCCGCCGGAGAGGGCCCCAACCTTCTTCTGCTGATCGCTGCCGAGGAAGTTGAAGCGGCTCACGTAGCCGCGTGAATTCATGCTGCGCTTGCCCAGGTCGAGCTCCTCCTTACCGTCGGATATCATCTCCCATATGCTTTTGTCCGGTTCAAGGACTTCCCGCATCTGGTCCACATGGGCGAGTTGCACGGTTTCGCCTACACGCAGAGTTCCCGCGTCGGGGGTCTCCACGCCGGTCAGCATCCTGAAGAAGGTTGTCTTCCCGGCGCCGTTCGGGCCGATGATTCCCACAATTGCTCCTGGCGGAATGGAAAAAGTCATATCCTCCACCAGGAGAGTTTCGCCGAATCCCTTGCGCACTCCGTCGGCCTCGATCACGATGTCTCCGAGGCGCGGTCCGGGGGGGATGAAAATCTGCAGGTCCCGCTGCCGTGCTTCCTGGTCCTGCGTGAGGAGCTGCTCGTACGCGTTTATACGGGCCTTCCCCTTGGCCTGCCGGCCTTTGGGAGCCATCCGTATCCAGTCGAGTTCCCGCTGCAGGGTCTTCTGCCGTTCGCTCTCCTGCTTCTCCTCCAGGGCGAGCCGCTGCTGCTTCTGTTCCAGCCAGGAGGAATAGTTACCCCTGTAGGGAATCCCCCGCCCCATGTCGAGCTCGAGGATCCAGCCTGCCACGTTGTCCAGGAAATAGCGGTCGTGGGTGACGGCGATCACCGTTCCGGGATACTGCTGAAGGTGCTGCTCCAGCCAGCCTACCGACTCGGCGTCCAGATGGTTGGTCGGCTCATCAAGCAGAAGTATATCGGGCTGCTGCAGCAGAATCCGGACCAGCGCCACTCTTCTGCGTTCACCACCCGAAAGAGTATCAACCACCCGGTCTTCCTGTGGGCAGCGGAGGGCATCCATCGCCAACTGCAACCGGGAGTCGAGGTTCCACGCATCAACCTGATCGAGCTTCTCCTGCACTTCGCCCTGTTTCGTCAGGAGGGCTTCCATCTCTTCGGGTTCCATCGGTTCGGCGAATTTTTCGTTGATGCGGTCGTACTCTGCAAGCAGTCCGATGGTCTCCGCAGCCCCTTCTTCAACGACCTGCCGTACCGTTTTGCCCGCTTCAAGATGGGGCTCCTGTTCGAGAAAGCCGACCGAATATCCCGGAGAGAGAACAGTCTCTCCCTCGTACTCGGTGTCCACCCCCGCCATGATCTTGAGAAGGGAGCTCTTACCGGCTCCGTTGAGTCCGAGAACCCCTATCTTTGCTCCGTAATAAAATGAAAGTGAGATATCCTGCAGGACCTTCCGTTTGCCGTACAGTTTACCCACCCGCACCATGGAGTATATTACCTTGTTGTCTTCTTTTGCCATGTCTGCTTTGTAACTTTTTTCTTTCCGCGCTGTCAAGGTCAGGTGTAAATTCCCATTGCCCAGCGCACCTCTTCGGTAGCCATAGTCTTCGGGTCCCACGGCGGGGTAAAGACCCATTTGAGCTCCACTTCGGGAATATAGGGATCAGACAGAAGGGTGTCCTGTACCGCCTTACCAATGGACGGTCCGATGGGACAGGCAGGACTCGTGAGGGTCATTTCGACATGGACCACCCACTCCTCATCCTGGTAAATGCGGTAGATGAGACCGAGCTCGACAACCGAGAAGTCGAGTTCCGGATCGATGACCGGTTCCAGTTTTTCCAGGAGTTCTTCGGAAGTGTACATTCCTACTGTCTCTCCTTGAGAATGTGCTCCACCGTGTTCCATACAAGAAGGGCGCACTTGATGCGTACCGGGAATTTCTTCACTCCGCTCATCGCCTCCAGGTCCGCATCCTCGTCCTCGAACTCGATCTCCTCGTCGGTCAGCAGCATCCGTTTGAAATGGGCGATCTTTTCCAGGGCTTCCTGAATTGTAAGGCCCTCAAGAGTATCGCACAGCATGCTGCTGGAGGCCATCGAGATGGAACACCCGTGACCGGTATAGCTGATCTCCCCGATTCTGTTCCCGTCCATCTTGACGTAGACGGTTATGGTGTCACCGCAGAGAGGGTTCCGTCCATCCTCGCGCACGGTGGCATCGGGAATCTCGAATCTGTGTCTGGTAGAACGGTAATGATCCAGGAGGATCTCACGATACAGCGTGTCACTCATTTTTTCCTGTCCTTTCTGTCCCCTGACAGGGACATCTTTGATTGTATCTGCCGTACGAAGGCATCTGTCAAGAGCCGCCGTGCTTCCCCGGCGGGAATACCTCTCGACTGCAGATAGAATATCTCCTCCGCCCCGATTTCACTGACGCTCGAAGCATGTCCGCATTTTACAGCGTTCTCTACTATTTCTAGTTCGGGAAGCGACTCGATTCTCGCGCCTCCGCTGAGCACCAGACTTCGATGCTGTTCGTTCGCTTCGGAACCTGCGGCTCCGCCGGGGATCTTCACCGTGCCGACGAACAGCGATGATCCTCTTCCTTCGACCACGGACCGTGCTTCGACGGTGCTCCTGGTATTGCGGGCATAGTGCTCAACAGCCGACTTCTGGCCGGCAAAGCCGGTTTCGCCGGGCTGCATGATGCTGTAATACTCCAGACGGGCCGCCTTGCCTAACAGAGCATACCGACTGTCCGCAATGGCAGTACCTTTGGGCCGGGCTATGCGGCCGATCCTGAGCCGGCTTCCACTCTCCTGGTATCCCCGTTCGAAGGTGAAGAAATTTTTCAGCTCACTCTCCCCACCTTCGGCCCTCTCCCCGCCTTCGGCCCTCTCCCCGCCTTCGGCCCTCTCCCCGCCTTCAGATCCATCTACGCTTCCGAATCGGATGGAGAAGTCCGCACCTTTTTCAAGGATATAGACAATCTGCAGTATCGTCTGCCGCAGTCCGCCGTCAGATTGATGCAGCACGACTTCGAGCTCGGCAAGGGCGGATTCCTGCAGATGGATGAATACCAGCGGAAGCGCGATTTTCCCTCCCCGGAATTCCAGGGCAGGCCGGGGAAAGAAATCGAGCCTTCCGCTCTGCACCCTTCCGGTCATGTTCAGCCCGTATTCCAGCAGGGAGATCTCAGGACCGTAGGCGAGATTCAGAGCGGCTGCAAGGTTTTCCTCTGCGTCATTCGGGCGGACCAGACGACGTTCCCGGCGCAATCCCTCACGGTGCAGCCATCGGCCGATAAAATCTTCGATCTTCCAGAGGGCCTCTTCTCCGCCGGGATAGCGGAAAAGGGTTCCTTCACCGGTGAATACCACAGCTTCCGTGCCCCGCTCATCTGCCGGAACGGACTGCAGGAAGGGAAGATATCCGGCGAACGCTTCAAGGGCTTCCACCGGTACCCTCCGCCATGCCTCGTCGGGTATTCCGGGAACCGGAAGTTCCCCTGCACTCCGCAGGGCATCCCGCCTTATCAGCTTCAAGAGAGCCCCGGGCTCTTCCTCCGCCGGTCTCAGCCGTTCAGGCATCCCCGCATTGGTCAAAACATTCGGATTCATCAGCCTACCGCTCCTTCCATCTCCAGCTGTATGAGCCGGTTCAGCTCGACTGCGTACTCCATCGGCAGCTCCCTGGCAAACTCTTCGATGAAACCGTTCACGATCAGGTACAGTGCTTCATCCTCTTTTATTCCCCGGCTCATGAGGTAGAACAAAGACTCCTCACTGATCTTTCCGACACTGGCCTCGTGGGCCACGTTCACCCTGCGGTTCTCCCGTACATCCACGGTCGGATAGGTATCCGAGCGCGAGAGGTCGTCGAGAAGGAGGGCGTCGCACTGAACGCTCGAGGTCGAATCGAATGCACCGGGTTCGACCTTCACCAGTCCGCGGTAGGAGCTGCGTCCGCCGTTCTGAGAAATGGATTTGGATACGATGCTCGAAGCGGTGTGCGGCGCGGCGTGGATTATCTTCGCACCGGCATCCTGGCGCTGCCCGCGGTTGGCGTATCCGATGGAGATGACCCGGCCCCTGGCTCCCTCACCCGCAAGGGCGACAGCAGGGTATTTCATGGTGGTTCTTGCACCGAGGTTGCCGTCCATCCACTCCACTACAGCATCTTTCTTTGCCACCGCACGCTGGGTAACCAGATTGAGTACGTTGTTCGACCAGTTCTGAATGGTCGTGTAGCGGAGGGAAGCCCCTTCGTTCGCGAACAGTTCGATCACACCGGTATGAAAAGACTGTCGGGAGTAGACCGGAGCGGTACAGCCCTCTATGTAATGAACCGACGCCCCCTTGTCAGCGATTATGAGGGTCCGTTCGAACTGTCCCATACTCTCTGCATTGATCCTGAAGTAGGCCTGCAGTGGAATATCGACCTTCACCCCCGGCGGGATGTAGATAAAGCTCCCCCCCGACCAGGCGGCGGAGTTGAGTGCGGCGAACTTGTTGTCATCCGGAGGAACGAGGGTCGCGAAATAACGGCGGAAGAGCTCTTCGTGTTCCCGCAGTCCGGTGTCGATATCGAGGAAAATGACACCCTGCTTCTCGAGCTCCTCCTGCATGTGGTGATAAACGACTTCGGATTCGAACTGGGCGCTCGCTCCGGCGAGGAATTTTTTCTCCGCCTCCGGAACCCCGAGCTTGTCGAAGGTCTCCTTTATATGTTCGGGTACGTCGTCCCAGTCGGTAAACTGCTTGTCGGTGGCCGCGGCGTAGTAATACAGCTGATCGTAATCGATCGAATCGAACACACTGCGGTCTATCCAGGCCGGATCGGGCATCGATAGAAAGGTCTTCAAAGCGTTGAGCCGGAATTCGAGCATCCAGTCGGGTTCATTCTTCATGCCGGATATTTTTCTGACTACCGATTCATCAAGCCCCCGCCGTGTATCCTTCAGATAGTCGGTCGGCGCCTTGAAACCGTACAGCTCCTCATAGTCGTTGTTAATGCGCAGGAGATGTTCCCGCTGCTCGTGCTTCATTCCTGCCTCCCGGATCAGCGCACCGCCGCCTCGAAACCCTCTGTATTGATCGAATGTCCGAGCTCGACTCCTCCGCTCCTGACAATCCTCCCCTCACTCATGACGTGCACGTGATCGGGATGTATGTAATCGAGGACCCTCTCATAGTGGGTTATGATTAAGAGCGACCTTTCCGGCTTCGCGGCGCCGGAACCCGGGCCGGTACTCGAATCGGAACCGGTGCTGGTACTCGGATCTGAACCCGGGCTGATACTCGAATCGGAACCCGGGCCGGTACTCGGATCTGAACCCAGGCTGGTACTCGAATCGGAACCCGGGCTGATACTCGAATCGGAACCGGTGCCGGTCCCTGCCCCGGTATCCGCCGTGACGGCTCGGGTCCCGCCGATGTAGCCGGCAATACTCCCGAACAGCTGCTTGAGGGCATCCACATCGAGACCCGAGTCAGTCTCGTCGAGAATTACAAGCTTCGGCTTGAGGAGCATGAGCTGCAGCACTTCCAATCGTTTTTTCTCGCCTCCGGAAAAACCCTCGTTGAGGAAACGGCCGAGGAAGGAGGACGGGATTTTCAGCTCCTTCATCAGTCCGCGCAGCTCTTTTTGAAACTCCCGTACGCTCAGCTGCACTCCCCGATATGCTTCGGCAGACTTCTTCAGAAAAGCCGCCACCGGCAGGCCCGGGATGACAGTAGGATACTGGAAGGCCAGAAACAGTCCCTCCCTCGCCCGCTCGTCGGCCGCCATTTCCAGAAGTTCCTTCCCGTCGAAGGAGACCGATCCTCCGGTAACCCTGTGCATCGGGTGTCCCATGAGAACATGGGCAAGGGTGGATTTGCCGGAACCATTCGTTCCCATCAACACATGGACCGTGCCCGGTTCGATATCGAGATCTACTCCTTTAAGGATCTGTTTTTCCTGCTCTTCGTTGTTATCGTACACGGATGAAGTCAGGTTGCGGATTGTCATCAGCGCCATACATCTCTCCAAAACATCAAGCGATTACTTTAGTAAAATACTAGGTTTTAAATGAAATTCAAAGCCTCTCCCGGCTTTTTTCCGTTTATTCCTACTTTTTTTTTACGGATAATTGCGGTAAGATTCCCTCTGAGAAAAGTTATAATGAATAGTACCTTCAGGCGCATCACTCTCGGGATTCTCATTTTCATCGTTCTGTTGTCCATCTGGAAGATCATGCTGCTGCCGCAGAGCTTCGCTGCTGATTCGGATATTACCGCAGAGAGAGGTGTTATAGATGCCCGCAGCTGGAACTTTGAGGAAGACGGGCCCCTTCCATTAAGGGGAGAGTGGATATTTCTCCACTCGGTGCTGCTCTCACCGAAGGAGTTCATTCAGTTCAACGATGTTTTGATTCAGGAGCAGGAGTACATCTCAGTCCCCGGATTCTGGAATCTGCAGATTCCTTCCCACCCCGCCGAATCCTACGGAACATTCGTGCTCCAAGTTCTCCTCCCGCAGGACCTTCAGCGGTATGGCCTCTACATCCAGGAAATATCTTCGGCATACACTCTTTATATCGACAGCGAACGGGCAATCAGCACGGGCATGGTCGGTACCGCGCGTCAGACATCAAGCGCCAAAGTCATACCGAGAATCTGGTCCTCAAAGGTAAATCAATCAGAACTCAACCTGCTGATGCATGTCAGCAATTACCAGGCAACAAAGGGGGGAATCTGGAAAGCGCCCCTGATCGGAACCCCCGATCAGATCTTCAGTATTTACTACAGGGAAGTCGCCACCGACCTGTTCCTGTTCGGCAGCATTCTCATGATGGCACTCTATCATCTCGGAATTTACTCATCCCGCCGAAGAGATCAGCAGTCGCTTTTCTTCGCACTTTTCTGCATCATGATAGCTTTGCGGGGTATACTCACCGGTGCGCGGTTCATGCAGTGGGCCGTTCCATGGATGGGTTTCGAGTTCAGTACCGCGATGGAGTTTGTTTCGGTCTACGCTGCCGCCTACTTCTACTACCGATATCACATCCTCAAGTTCCCCGGCGAATCATGGCGGCCGTTTCTTCCAGTGACCAACATTGTAATCGGATTTCTCGTCCTCTCCGCATTCATTATGCCTGTGCGGCAGCACGCCAATTTTTTCCTGGTCTTCGAGATTTACCTGGTCTGGGAATTCGCTCTGATCCTCGGAGGACTCGGACTTGCGATGTTCAGACACCGGGCGGAAGCACTCGTGTATGCAGTGGGATTTTCAGTTCTCGTTCTCGCAAGCATACATGATATCCTGCATTACAATCTGCTCGTGGGGAACGGATATCTCCTGCACTATGCATTGTGGATTTTCATTCTGCTGCATTCCTACATCCTGGCCCGGCACTTCGCCTCCATGGAGAGAAAAACACTGAACTATGCCGCTTCCCTCGAGACTTTGACTACCGAACTGCAGGAAAAAATACGGAAAAAGCAGTGATGTTCCGCCTACACGTCAATCCCGAACACACTGCGGATAAGAATACCAATAATAAATGAAAACAGGGCTACGCCAACGCTGATTCCGGCCATCTCGAGGAACCGTCTGGTAAAAGAGTAATCCTTGGCCACTGCTATATAGAAGTTGAACACAAGAATAATCATCAGACCGATACCAATAGTAGCTGGAAGCGCAAGCTGATATCTGACCATCAGGAAGAATGGCAGTACAAGCAGTACCACCGTTCCGATGTAGGCAATTCCCGTATATACGGAAGAGAGAAGAGCCTTTTCATGTTCCCCCTCCGATTTTTTTGACAGATACTCGGAAGCCGCCATCGAGAGGGAGGCGGCAATACCGGTAATCAGGCCTACCATTGCTATGAGTCTTGTATTCTGCAGAGCAAATGAAAGACCGGCCAGGGTACCGGTGAGTTCAACCAGAGCATCGTTCAGCCCCAGCACGATCGAACCGACATAGGAGAGCCGTTCCTCTTCGATGATCTGGATAAGCGCCGTCTCGTGGGAATCTTCGTCGATTATTATCTTACGGGCTTCGGGAATGATCTCTTCGATCTTCTGGTAGTTGATCTGGGCCTGTTCTTCTCCGAGTTCCATGAGCTTGACGCCGAAGGTGAGGCCGAACAGACGGGAGACCATGAGGTAGAACCAGATCTTCATTTTGTTCGGTTTGGCATCGCGATTGGTATATTTTTTCCAGAACTCGTAATGGGTATACTCTTCCTTGCCGATCTTCTGCAGAGTTACCCTGTTGCGGCGGTCCTTCTGCCGCTCCGCCAGCTTCAGATAGATAGTATGTTCGGTTATTTCGTTTCTCTGGGCCTTTATCAAATCACTGCGGATTTCATCAATTTTGTTCATGGAAATACTATATGCAAGGGAATGAATTATATCAACCGGCAATTCGGCGAATATTGTCGTTTTTAACGCAGATGGATATACTGGACATGAGTACATTGCATCTAATCCTCGAGGAGAAAAGAGTGAAGCATAAAATAGTGATTGCCGCCGATCACGGCGCTTTGGAGCTGAAGAACAGACTGGTCGAACATATTCGCAAAAGAGGCGATGAAATAACTGACATGGGAGTGTTTTCGGAGCAGTCAATCGACTATCCGGACATTGTAAAAGACGCGGTGGAAGAGTTCCGCTCCAAACCATACACATGCGGCATCGTCTGCTGCGGGACCGGCATAGGAGTCTCCATGAGTGCCAACAAGTATCAGGGAATCCGCTGCGCTCTGCCGCAGAACAGCTATGCAGCCGCTATGGGCAAACGGCACAACGATGCCAATTTTATCGCCTTCGGCGGACGGATTGAGTACTGCGAACCTGTGGAAGAAATGCTGGATGCATACCTGAATACGGAATTCGAGGGCGGAAGGCATTCGAGAAGAGTTGAAAAAATCATGAAAATCGAAGAGTAGGCCTCATGCCCGGCACACGATGAAAAAGGCGAAGCGAATCCCACATTCCCATTCCATCACCGGTGCTGTTATTCTTCTCATCCTGCTGTGTGCAACGATCGTACTGTTTTTCTACACTTCGCGGCAGCAGACTGATATTTCGGACAACCAGAGGAACATTTCACACTTTTACATCAGCTGGATGGCATTGAAAAATGAACTGTACAGCAAGTCTTTCGAGAAAAGCGACCTTTATCGCCTGGTTATCAAGTTTTCGACTTTTAAGACCTCGATGAATGAAGTCTTCGCCTCTGATGAGTTTACAACAGTGAGAGTCCTCGATCCGCGCGTCAGGGACAACTTCTCCGCGATATATGTGAAATGGCCCTATCTGGACAGGGGGCTGCAGCAGATCATTTCTGGGATTGCATATGAAAACGACCCGGCATCTGTTCATGAGTTCCTCACATCTCCGCTGGTGAACAGTTTTGAACAGGACCTTCTGACTCTGGACCGGGAGGTTTACACTCTCAGCCGCAATCAGCTGCGCAAGCTTCAGATCCTGAACAACCTGATTATAATCTTCATGCTTCTCTTTTTTTTCGGATTGAACCTGCATTTCTATTTCATCCGCCAGAAAAATGAAGCTTCCGACCGAATACGCAATCTCACCCAGTCCCTCCTGAGGGTACAGGAGGAGGAGAAAAAACAGATTGCATACAATCTGCATGACGACATTATACAGGATATGGCATCCCTGAAGATTCGGCTCGAGAACATCATCGACGGAGATAAAAACGGTCAGCCGGTTGTTCTGAATGATTTACAGAGAATCAGCGCTGATATGCATGAAATCATTCAATCCACCCGTCGTATTTCAGGTTCTATTCGACCTTACAATCTGGACCACCTCGGTCTGGTGGGGGCCATCAGGGTAATGTGCAATGAAATGGCTGCCCAGACCAGTATTCATGTACAGTTCAGACCGATCGGACTCGACAGGCTGCGTCTCGACTACACGACACAGATCAATATATACCGGATCGCACAGGAAGCTCTCCGGAATATTCGAAAACACTCCGCGGCAACTCATGCCACTGTTCGGCTTATCGCTTCTTCTCCTCACATCATTTTACGGATCCGTGACAACGGCCGTGGTTTCAACCCCTCGCATCTTAACTCCAGTACCGTTTCGCAGGAACCCCATATTGGACTCACCAGCATAGAGGAGAGGACCCGTTTGCTGCATGGTGAGTTCCAGATATCCACCGCACCGGGAAAAGGGACCGAGATTAAGGTGCGAGTGCCCATGCACTACCAGTCGGGAAGTCCCGTAAAAGATTCCGTCCTTTGAAGCACAGCGCATTATTGACTCCTGATTAATGACAGAACCACTGCAAGGAGTCTAAGTATGCACGAAAAAGGAACGATCATTTCAGCGGCAGTCTGTATTCTTCTGATTGCAGCCGGCTGTGCAGCAGTAACCCGTACAGCCGCAAATCAGGAAAACAAGCTGATCGTGGAAGTATCCGGGAGTTCGGACCGGCCGTCCGAAGGTACCGCTGTGCTCTCGAAGAAGCAAAACTATTTACTTGTTCGGGATGTGTGCCTTTATATGATTGAGAAGCTCGAGCTCACCGCTGATCTGTCACTGCAGGACAAATACAGGATTATCGGGGCCTGCATGGGGGCCGTCTTGGGTGAAGACGCATCCGCCCGGATAATCCTCCGCGGCTATTTCGAGAAGGGGGACCTGATCGTCCTGATCAGAAGATGTTCGGACACCGGGGCCTGTATCGCGTGGATATCCAATGCACTTTTATCACCCTTCGATCAGCGTCCCCTGCGCGGTGAGGGCGCTTTCCTGGAAAAGAGCGCCCCTCTTTCGAACCTCTGCGGTGTGATCCATCTCGGGAACCGCGGGTCTGAGCTCGCGGATCCCTCCATCGCGCAAGCCGTCCCGGCGGAACTCGCCGCAGTTCATGAAATGATTCTGTACGGACGCTACCCTGAAGCGGAACAGACCCTCCATGGGATCTGTACCAGGCTCCCCCGGAAGGAATCCGGAAACAGCAGGTACTATCGGCTCACCTATGAAATACTCGCCCTGACCTCGGCGATTGATAAACAGAAGCCCGAAAATCTGATAGAATACAGACGATTTATCGGTAATTGAAACCAACTGACAATGCACGGGGAATGCATGCACGGGATTCTGGAGGGCAGCAGCTTCACGACTGCTGTTCATGAATATTTCTGGCTTCTCAACCGGGGATATCCGGAGAAACGGAGCCGGCTGCTGGTTGCCGACCATTACGGTCTGAACAGGTACCAGCGAACCGCCCTCTATCGGGGTATCTTCCCCGACCCGGTGAACCGCCGGCGGATCGGACAAAGCCTGTCTCCGGAGGAATCGAAGGGGCAGACCCTCGCAGCAGACCTGCTCAATACGCTCCTCCTGATCGTGAACTATCTCTACGGACGGAATGTTTTCATCGCCACGGACCGCTTCCTGCGGGATGACGGAGAGAATTTTTCCAGCTTCGGGAACCGGGGGTTTTTCCTCGGGGCGCTTCGGATAATTGCTGATGCGCTCCAATCCCTTGGAGTCTCCCGGACGGTGCTTTGCATCGATTCATCATGCAGGACACTGTATCCGGAGCTGATGCGTGATCCCCGTCAATTACTGGAGCAGATGCCGGAAATAAACGCCGCAGTAGAGATCGTAGACCCGGTCGGCGTAGACGGCTATCTCATCGAGACTCCGGCAGTGATCGTAGCCACCTCCGACTCGGTCGTCCTGGACCGGTGTAATAAAAAAGTGTTCGACCTTGCCGGCTATGCCCTCGTACGCCGGTTTTCCCCCCATCTCCCGGACCTGCACGCCATCGTTTACGGGAATTCCAAATCCTGACACCAGAAAATACTTGTGAACAAGGACGGAATACGGTATTTTACTATGTACACTGAAATGAAACAGATAGATGATTTACTCCACACCCCCGAAGCACTCAGGAACTATGATCTGCTCAATTCACTTGGGATAATCGAAAGCATCACCTACTACAAGCGCAAAGTGCACGATCTCGAGGAACTCCTGTCGGATGCCATTGAGATTTTCAATCAGGAAAACTTCGATCAGCTGATCGATTACATCATCGCGAACCTGGTCGAACGGTTCGTGCCGAGTTATCTGCAGTTCTCCTTCAAGGCCCACGGGCAGGATGATAGTCCGAACACGATCTGCTATCACAACCTGAAGCGGATCGATTCTCCGGCCCCTGTCAGCGCTCTCGAACCGTACAACAGCTTTTTCAATCAGTATCCGGGACCCATCAGCTACACCCTGTTCGAATACTCGGTCAACAAAGCTCATCTGTCCGAACAGCTGAAGCCACTCGATCCGGAGATCATTATTCCGGTAAACGGTCCCTCCGATCTCTACGGCCTGATCATTATCGGGAAAAAGATCGTCGAGGGTGAATACACCGATGACGAAATCGTATATATCGACCGGCTGATGCGGTTCGTCTCGATAAGTCTTCAGAACGCAATTCACTACCACAGCAGCGTGACCGACTTCAAGACCCAGCTGTACAATCACTCTTTTTTCATGAAACGGCTCACGGAAGAACTGGCCAAAGTCAAGCGCTACAACAAGAGCATGGCGGTTATGCTGATCGACATCGATTTTTTCAAGCAGCTGAACGACCGGTACGGACACCTTGCAGGAGACAAGGTGCTCTTCGAACTCGCCCGGACCCTCGAGAAGAGTCTTCGCAGGGAAGATGTAATTGCACGGTTCGGCGGCGAGGAATTCGTCATCATGCTCCCCGAAAGCACTCTGCAGGCCTCATACCATGTAGCCGAGCGCGTACGACAGGACATCGAAAACATGGAGATCACCTATCTCGGGCACTCTCTCAGCATCACCGTGAGCGTCGGTGTGAGCTACATCGATCCGTCACGCCTCGAACCCCCGAAGACCATCATTGATCAGGCGGACAATGCACTCTACACGTCCAAATCAGAGGGGCGGAACCGGGTGACTTTCTACAAACCCGGACTGTTGTTCAAGGTGAATCACAAGTATATCGGCATTCACTCCAGCCCTGCCGTGAAGCGCCGGTAGAATGGCCTGAAACCCGGGGATATTGATCAAATCCGGCTCATCTCTTATCCTATCACAGGACCAGAAACAGAAGGGGAAGTACACATGGGAACAAACGACACTGACAGCAATGATAAAAGCATTTCTCTCAACTTCATTGAGAGGGTAATTGAAGAAGATCTGAAAAAAAATACCCATAACGGACAGGTCATAACCCGTTTTCCGCCTGAACCGAACGGATATCTTCACATCGGTCATGCCAAATCCATATGTCTCAACTTCGGTCTGGCCCAGAAATACGGCGGACGTTGTCATTTGCGGTTTGACGACACCAACCCGGAAAAAGAAGAATTGGAATATATAGAATCCATCAAGCACGACGTCCGCTGGCTGGGATTCGACTGGGGTGAACATGAATACTACGCTTCGGACTATTTCGACCAGCTGTACGATTTCGCCGTGCACCTCATCAAACGGGGAAAGGCGTATGTCGACAGCCTGAGTCCCGAGGAGATCCGCTCCTACCGGGGTACCCTCACCGAACCGGGACGGGAAAGCCCCGACCGGTCGCGTTCAATCGAAGAAAATCTCGATCTGTTCGAGCGGATGCGGAACGGCGAATTCTCGGAAGGTGAATATGTACTGCGAGCGAAGATCGACATGTCCTCCGGCAATCTCAACATGCGGGACCCGACCCTTTACCGGATCAAGAAGGTCGAACATCACCGGACCGGCGAGACATGGACCATCTATCCGATGTACGACTTCACCCATCCTCTCTCCGATGCCCTGGAAAATATCACCCACTCCATCTGTACACTCGAGTTCGAAGATCACCGGCCCCTTTATGACTGGGTCATTCAGGAGACGGAAATCGAACACCAGCCGCACCAGTACGAATTCGCCCGGCTCAACCTCAACTACACGGTTATGAGCAAGCGGAAGCTCCTCCAGCTCGTCAGGGATGGATACGTAGACGGATGGGACGATCCCCGGATGCCGACCGTTTCCGGTTTGCGGCGGCGGGGATACACCCCGGAGTCCATCCGTGACTTCGCCGAACGTATCGGGGTAGCCAAGGCAACCAGCACCATCGACATAGCCCTCCTCGAGCACTGCCTCCGGGAGGATCTCAATAAACGGGCCAGGCGGGTCATGGCGGTCATCGATCCGCTGAAGCTCGTGATAGATAACTATCCCGACGGCCAGGTCGAGTGGCTGGATGCAGAAAACAACCCGGAAGATCCGGAAGCCGGCACCCGAAAGGTCCCCTTCTCGAAGCACCTCTACATAGAGCGCGAAGATTTCATGGAGGATCCTCCCAAAAAATTCTTCCGCCTCGCTCCCGGACGTGAAATCAGGCTCAAGCACGCATATTACGTTACCTGTGTAGATGTAGTGAAGGATCCTTCCACCGGCGAAATTACCGAAGTGCACTGCACCTACGATCCCGACAGCCGCGGCGGATGGACTGAGGACGGCCGGAAGGTCAAAGGGACCAGTCACTGGGTTTCAGCGGAACATTCCATAGAAGCCCGGATCCACAATTACTCGCACCTGTTCTACACCGAGAACCCGGGATACCGTACCGGCAACTTTCTGGATGATATTAATCCCGACAGCCTCGATATAGTAGAAAACGCCATGCTTGAGCCGTCCCTGAAAGATGCCGAACCAGGACAGGTCTTCCAGTTCCTGCGCAAGGGCTATTACTGTCTGGACTGCAAATATTCAACCGGCGGTCAACTGGTCTTCAATCGTACGGTCTCGATGAAGGATTCCTGGGCCAAGATCCGGAAAAAGTCCAACGATTGAGGTCCTATCGCCGACCGACGCACCTATCAGTTCGCCGGTCGGATCACCCAGCTCCGGTGGGGCCGTTTTTTCCCGGAAAAGTCCGGAGGAACGGTCTCCCGGCTCGTCTCGCGTATATCCGCCTTCCTGATCCTGCCGGGATCGAAGTGGAACCTGTGGTAGTTGTTTGAGAAAAAGAGGACGCCGCTTCCGGTAAGCAGCCTGAGGGCGGTCCCGATGAACCAGACGTAGTCCCGCTGAATATCGAAGGTGCCGTCCATCTTACGGCTGTTGGAGAAGGTGGGCGGATCGAGAACAATCAGGTCGAATTTCTCCTTACGCTCCGCCGCGGCGGCGAGGAAGTCACGGGCGTCAGCCGCCTCAAAGCGGTGCATCGGTCCCTCAAGACCGTTCAGCTCCATGTTTTCGCGGGCCCAGTTCAGATATGACTTCGAAAGATCGACTGTAGTAGTCGCCGCCGCCCCTCCCGCCGCGGCGTATACCGTAAACGCACCGGTATACCCGAAGAGGTTGAGTACCCGCAGTCCGGCCGATGTTTCACGCACCATCCTGCGGCTCAGCCGGTGATCGAGAAAGAGCCCCGTATCCATGTAATCGGAGAGGTTCACCTTGAATGTCAGTCCGTTTTCCCGGACCGTCAGTATGCGGGCCTCTTCGGCAAGCTTCTCCTGCTGTGTCTCCTTCCCCTGAATGAAGCGGTGCTTGAAGAAGGTGCGCTCCTCAGGTACGTAGAGCATACCTGAAGCTGTCTCCAGCAGTTCGGGTTCGATCTCGAGCAGATCCGGATTGTGATTGTCGGCGAAGGATACTATGTGGAGAAAACTTCCGTAAAAATCTATGTACCAGGGGATCGAGGCAATATTCCAGTTGTAAACCCGGAAGCAGTCCGTAATGCCGGTATCGAACATCCTTCTGACGGCCTGGTGATTGCTTTTTAGCAGTTTTCCGAAATCTTTTTTCAGCTGCTGTGTGTTCATTCCGGCACAAATATAGTATTTTTTAGCAAGGATTGCTATGGATACAATAATGGACAAACAAAAACCCGCCTACCCGGCCCGCACCGTTATGAAAATTATTACGGAATCGCAGGACGATAGTTCTTCTCAGAAAGCCCTTCGCGGCAGAATCGAGGAGGTATTCCACGGTCTCCTCCTTGCGCCGCGGGACTGGAGATCAAAAGAGAGCCGGCAGAAAAGGTACATCAGCTACAC
>Ga0272443_10001656_pt1 | contig 31439 bp, 27 predicted proteins | sample SSMAcet12_FD_193581 | JGI IMG/M metagenome (GOLD analysis project Ga0272443, IMG submission 193581) | Marine sediment archaeal communities from Little Sippewissett salt marsh, Falmouth, MA, United States - SSM-Acet-12 | ecosystem: Environmental > Aquatic > Marine > Wetlands > Sediment ... | reverse complement strand
CGTTTCTTTTTCGATGATGAACGCGCTGATGCCGTGATGCTTTTTTTCCTCGTCGGTCTTGGCCGTGACAATGACCAATCCCGAATTTCTCCCGGTGGTGGTAAAGCGCTTGGTGCCGTTGACGACGTAAACGTCCCCGTCTTTTTCCGCCGTGGTCGTCTGGGCCGATGGGTCGGACCCGGCCTCGGGTTCGGTGAGCCCGAAGGCGCCGATTACCTTGCCCCGGGCCAGCCTCCGAAGATATTTTTTCTTCTGCTGTTCGTTTCCCCAGCGGTTGATGCTTTCACAGACGATCGAGTTGTGGACCGACATCACCACTGCCGTCGATGCACAGGCATAGGCGATTTCAGAAAGCGCCAGAACGTAGCTGACGGTGTCGGCGCCCTCACCGCCGTATTCGGGCGGAATCGCCATGCCCAGCAGGCCGAGTTCTCCCATTTGCTTTAGATTGTCCGCCGGAAACTCCTTGGTCCGGTCCCGTTCTGCGGCCGTAGCCGCCACCACCTTCCGGGCAAACTCCCGGACCATGGCCTGGATCATGAGCTGCTCGTCGTTTAATGGATACGACATTTTTTCTCCTTTGGAGAAGCAAGACAGTTTGCCGGTTTCGCCAGTTGCCAGTCAGCCAGTTCAAAACCATGTTCCTGGCAATACGCGGCTTTCAAAGGAAAACGGAACAAAAGAATAGAAGCCTTGATTCTTACTGGCGAAACTGGCTCAACTGGTAACCGGCGAACTGGGCCGTGAGAGGCTTCGGCCCCTCACGGCCCGTAAATGACCACGATCAACTCGGCCTCGTCTTGCCCGACATTGCGAAGCTGGTGGCGGATGCCGGAGTTGAAGTGAAGCGAATCGGCAGGGGCGAGCCGGTTGACGTGGTCACCGACCACCACCTCCACGGTGCCTCTCAGCACGTAGACGAACTCTTCGCCTTCGTGCTGATAGCCGACACCCTTGTGCGCCTGCATCGGATCGACGGTGACCCTGAACGCCTTCAGGTGCTTGTTTTCCGCACCCGGGGTCAAGGTGGTATAGGCGTAGTTGTCGGTCCGTTTCGTGTAGGCCTGAATCCGCTGCCTGAGCTGGGTCTCCTGCTCCTTGAGAAATGCCCCGGAATCGAGCTCCAATGCCCGGGCAATCTGGAGCAGTGCCCCCACCGGTGGGGTTTCTTTGCCTGCCTCGATCTGCTTCAGGTATTGGACGGAAAAGCCGGTTTCATTGGCCAGGGTGTCGAGGTCCATTTTTTTAGCGGTGCGCGATCGTTTGATCCGCTTGCCGATGGGCTCCTGTTTTGCGGCTTTTTTTGCCACATTTCCTCCGATTTCGTAAGTCAGTTTCGCCAGTTTGGCCGGTTTTGCCAGTTCACCAGTGACGGAATGATCACGGCCGAAAGACACGTTTCTATTTTAACCGGCTAAACCGGCAACTGGCAAAACTGCCGAAACTTTTAGTACTCGTAAAACCCTCTTCCCGACTTTCTGCCCAGCCAGCCGGCTTCCACATATTTTCTGAGAAGGGGGCAGGGCCGGTACTTGGAGTCCTTGAACCCTTCGTAAAGGGTTTCCATGATCGCCAGGCAGGTGTCCAGTCCGATCAGGTCGGCCAGGGTCAGCGGCCCCATGGGATGGTTCATGCCCAGTTTCATGACGGTGTCGATGTCCTCCCGGCTGCCGACGCCGTGATACAGGCAGTAAACGGCCTCGTTGATCATCGGCAGCAGGATCCGGTTGGCGATAAAGCCCGGATAGTCGTTGGCCTGGGCCGGCGTTTTTCCAAACTGCGTTGCCAACTGCCAGGTGGCTTCAAACGTCTCATCGGAGGTGGCCAGTCCGCGGATGACCTCCACCAACTTCATCACCGGTACCGGATTCATGAAGTGCATGCCGATGACTTTGTCCGGCCGCCTGGTTTGCGATGCGATCCGGCCGATCGGGATCGAGGAGGTGTTGGTGGCCAGGATGACCGGCGGTTGGCAGGCAGCGTCAAGATCCCGAAATATTTTGAATTTGAGGTCTTCTCTTTCCGTGGCGGCTTCCACCACGAAATCCGCGTCGGCCATGTCCTTGATGTTCGTGCTGGTCCGGATTCGGCTAACAATCGCGTCTTTTTCCGCGGCCTCGATCTTTCCTTTTTCCACGCTGCGGCCGAGCAGTTTTTCGATGTTGGAAAGCCCCTTCTTGCAGAACTCCTCTGAAATGTCGTTCATGATCACGTTTAGGCCGCTGGTGGCCGCGACCTGGGCAATGCCGTTTCCCATCTGCCCGGCACCGATGACACCGAATGTTTTGATACTCATTTGATTCCTCCTCATGTCCAAATTTCGAAATAATATAAAGCGGACGGACAAAATTTATACCGACAGTGTATCGTGTTCAGTGTTTAGTGTTTGGAAAATCCACGCCATCACCGGACGCAACGGGTCTTTGCCGCGCCAAACACTAAACACCAAACACCAAAAACGATTTACCGCTTCACCACCAGCGCCACGGCTTCTCCGCCTCCGAGACACAGCGACGCCACGCCGGTCTTGGCGTCTCTTCGCTTCATTTCGTACAGCAGGGTCACCAGCACCCGGCAGCCGCTGGCGCCGATGGGATGGCCCAGGGCCACGCTGCCGCCGTTGACGTTGACCTTGTCGGTGTCGAGGCCAAGCTCCCGGACGACGGCCACTGTCGAGCCGCTGAAGGCCTCGTTGACTTCCCACAGATCCACGTCGCCGATGTCGAGGCCTTCCTTTTTCAGGCACTTGGGTATGGCCCAGATCGGGGCCACCAGTACGTACTTCATGTCGATGCCGTAGGATGCCTGGGCGCCGACGGTGGCGAGAATATCGCAGCCGAGTTCTTCGGCCTTTTCCCGGGCCATGACGACCACCGCAGCGGCGCCGTCGCTGATGATCGACGAGTTTCCCGCGGTGGCATAGCCGTCTTTCTGGAAGGCCGGCTTCATTTTGGCCAGCGCTTCGTAGGAAGTCTCCCGGGGGCATTCGTCGGTGTCGAAGATTTTCGGCTCTCCCTTCCGCTGGGGGATCGCCACCTTCAGGATTTCTTCGGAAAACCGGCCCGAAGCGATTGCCTCGTTTGCCCGCCGATACGACTCGGCGGCATACCGGTCCTGATCTTCTCTGCTGACGCCGTATTTTTCCGAGCACAGGTCGTTGGAAATGCCCATGTGAAAATCGTTGACCATGTCCCACAGGCCGTCGTGGACCATGTGATCCTGGAGCTTGCCCGGCCCCATGCGGTACCCGAAGCGGGCCTTTTCCAGGAAGTAGGGCGCCATGCTCATGGTTTCCATGCCGCCGGCGACCACCACGTCCGCGTCTTCCAGTTGAATCGCCTGGGCCGCGAGCATCACCGACTTCAAGGCCGATCCGCAGACTTTGTTGACCGTGATGCACTCGGCTTCCCAGGGCATCTTTGCCCTGACCGCCGCCTGTTTTGCCGGATTCTGGCCGTATCCGCACGGCAGCACCTGGCCCATGATCACTTCGTTGACCGCGGCTTTTTCAACCCCGGCCCGGCGCAGGACCTCTTCGATGACGATCGCGCCAAGATCCGTGGCACCGATGCCGCCAATGCTCCCGTTGAAGGCGCCCAGGGGGGTTCTGACCGCGCCGACGATAACCGGTTCTCTGCTGTTCATATTTGCTCCTTGGGCGCGCCCCGAGAACCGGGGCGCGGGTTGTTCGTTATCGGTTCATTGAAAAGGCCGCAGTTGAAAGGGCTTCGGCCACCAAACACCAAACAACGGCTTCACTACATATTGCGCCGATACTGCCCCCCCACTTCGTAGAGCGCCTGGGTGATCTGGCCGAGGCTGCAGGTGCGCACCGTGTTCATCAGTTCGGCAAAGATGTTTTCATTCGACAACACCACTTTTTGAAGCCGGTCCAGGGCGGCCGGCGCTTCTTTTTCGTGGCGCTTTTCAAAGTCGGCCAGGCGGTCGAGCTGGGACTGTTTTTCTTCTTCCGTGGCCCGGGAAAGCTCCAGGGAAAACGGTTCCTCCACAAAGTCGTCGTCTGCCGCATCCGGGTCCCGGAACGTGTTGACGCCGATGATCGGAAGTTCGCCGGTGTGCTTGCGCATTTCATAAACCATCGATTCTTCCTGGATCTTGCTGCGCTGGTAGCCGGTCTCCATGGCGCCCAGCACGCCGCCGCGTTCGGTGATCCGGTCAAACTCGGAGAGCACCGCCTCTTCGACCAGGTCGGTGAGTTCCTCGACGATGAAGCTTCCCTGCAGCGGATTTTCATTTTTGGCCAGGCCCCACTCCCGGTTGATGATGAGCTGAATGGCCAGTGCCCGGCGGACCGACTCCTTGCTGGGGGTGGTGATCGCCTCGTCGAAGGCGTTGGTGTGCAGGCTGTTGCAGTTGTCGTAGATGGCGCAAAGACCCTGGAGGGTGGTCCGAATATCGTTGAACTGGATGTCCTGGCTGTGGAGGCTGCGGCCCGAAGTCTGGATATGGTACTTGAGCATCTGGGACCGCTCGTTTCCCTTGTACTTGTCCCGCAGGGCAACGGCCCAGATCCGGCGGGCCACCCGGCCGATGACCGTATATTCCGGATCCATTCCGTTGGAGAAGAAAAACGACAGGTTCGGCCCGAACCGGTCGATGTCCATGCCCCGGGACAGGTAGTACTCGACGTAGGTAAAGCCGTTGGCCAGGGTGAAGGTGAGCTGGGAGATCGGGTTGGCGCCGGCTTCGGCGATGTGATAGCCCGAGATCGAGACCGAGTAGAAGTTTCGCACGTTGTTTTCGGTGAAAAACGCCTGGATGTCTCCCATCATCTTGAGGGCGAAATCGATGGAAAAGATGCACGTGTTCTGGCCCTGGTCTTCTTTTAAGATGTCTGCCTGCACCGTGCCCCGCACGCTGGCAAGCACTTCGTCCCGGATTCGGGCCAGGGTCTTTGGCCCCGGATCCTTGCCGTTTTCTTCCCGGTATTTTTCCACCTGCTGATCGATGGCCGTGTTGAGAAACATCGCCAGGATGATCGGCGCCGGCCCGTTGATGGTCATCGACACGGAGGTGTTGGGGGCGCACAGTTCAAATCCGTCATACAGGACCTTGACGTCGTCGAGGGTGCACACGCTCACCCCGGAGGTGCCGACCTTGCCGTAGATGTCCGGCCGAAGGTCCGGGTCCCACCCGTACAAGGTGACCGAATCGAAGGCCGTGGATAGGCGCTTGGCCGGATAATCCGAAGACAGGAGTTTGAACCGGCGGTTGGTTCTGGCCGGGTCGCCTTCGCCGGCGAACATCCGCGTCGGCTCCTCGTCCATCCGCTTCAGGGGAAAGACGCCGGCGGTGAAGGGAAACCGTCCCGGCACGTTCTCCCGGCGCATCCACCGGTACAGCTCGCCGGGGTCGGAAAACCGGGGAAGGACGATTTTCGGTATCCGCTGGCGCGAGAGGCTTTCAACGAACAAGGGCACCCGGATTTCCCGGTCTCTCACGTTGTAGACCAGTTCGTCGGCCGAATACTTTTCCTTGACTCGTTCCCACTCTTTGAGCAGACGGCCGGTTTCCGGCGCCACGGCTGTTTCGGCTTTTTCGATTTCTTCCTTGAGACGGCCCACCAGCGCCTCGGTGCTGCCTTCCAGCCGGTCTCCGGAGATCGCCTTGGCGGTTTCCTTCAGGTGCCATGCGCGCCGGACCGCTTCGGCCTGCTCTTTGGTTTCGCGGTGATAAGCGCGGACCGTTTCCGAGATCTCGGAAAGATAGCGTGTGCGCTCCGGAGGGATGATGATCGTTTTCGAGGTGGAAATCCGGGTCTCGGGCCGGGGAAGATTCGACTCGAAGCGGATGCCTGTTTTTTCCGCGACGGTGTCGAGCATGGCGTGGTACAGGGCCGTCACCCCGTCGTCGTTGAACTTCGAGGCGATGGTTCCGAAGACCGGCATTTCTTCTGCCGGCTTGTCAAAGGCGTTTCGATTGCGCTGAACCTGCTTTCTCACGTCCCGCACGGCGTCTTCTCCGCCGCGTTTTTCGAATTTGTTGACCACGATCAGGTCCGCAAAATCGAGCATGTCGATTTTTTCCAGCTGGGAGGCGGCCCCGAATTCGCTGGTCATCACGTACATGGAGACGTCCACGAAATCGACGATGCTCGAATCGCCCTGGCCGATGCCGGCGGTTTCGGCGATCACCAGGTCAAAGCCCGCCGCCCTGGCCACGTGAAGGGCCTCGGAAAGGACCATGGGAAGCTCCGTGCGGGATTTGCGGGTGGCCAGGGAGCGCATGTAGACCCGCGGGCTTCCGATGGCATTCATCCGGATCCGGTCGCCCAGAAGCGCTCCGCCGGTTTTGCGGCGGGAAGGATCGGTGCTGATGATGGCCACGCGGATATCCTTGAGGTCGTGAAGCAGGCGAAGGATCAACTCGTCTGTCAGGGAGGATTTTCCGGCGCCGCCGGTGCCCGTGATGCCGATCACCGGGGTCCTGCGCTTTCCGATCTTTTCGTCCAGGTCGTTTCGCAGCTTCGCCAGGTTGCCGTTTTCCTTTGCCTTGGCATGTTCCACCGCAGAGATCAGCCGGGCGATCAGCGGCTTGTTCTCCGCGGAAAGGCCGGAGAGGTCGAAGTCAAAAGAGGAAAACGTCGGAAAATCCATCTGCGCGATCATGTGGTTGATAATCCCCTGGAGCCCCCACCGGGCGCCGTCTTCCGGGGAATAGATTTTGGCGACGCCGTAGGCTTCCAGCTCCCTGATCTCATCGGGGACGATGACCCCGCCGCCGCCGCCGAACACCTTGACGTGCGGTACGCCGCGCTCTTTGAGCAGGTCCACCAGGTATTTGAAAAATTCGACGTGTCCGCCCTGATAGCTGGAGACGGCCACTCCGTTTGCGTCTTCTTCGACCGCTGCGTCCACGATTTCCTGGACCGACCGGTTGTGCCCCAGGTGGATCACCTCTGCGCCGGTGTCCTGCAAAATTCGCCGCATGATGTTGATGGCGGCATCGTGGCCGTCGAACAGGGAGGTTGCGGTGACCACACGGATCGTATGGGTGGGCTTGTACTTTTCCGAATCAGCCTTCATTCGCCCTCCTTTTCCCGGAAGGTGCCGCCGGCAATTCCGAGAATGAAATCGGTTTGGATGCGGATGTAGTCTTCAATGCTGTAGTGCCTGGCCAGAAACCACCGCCGAAAGGTCCACATGTGACCGAGCACGGAAATGTTGTGCGCCATCAGCTCCATGGTTCGATCATCGAGGCCGGGCATGTCTCCGTAGGTGATCAACCTGGCCAGGACCTCCACGAACAAGCCGGTGATCCGAACCTCGTTTTCCAGGACTCGCTTCTGCCACTGGACCGGAAGGGACTGGGTCTCCTGGTAGATCAGCAAGATGTGGTCGTTCATTCTGTGGCAGACCAGGAAGTATTCCCGAATGGCTTCGGCCAGGGCTTCGCGCCCGCCCGAAGCCCTGGCCAGGGCTTCGGCCACTCCCCGCTCGACCTCGGCATGAATCGCGTCGCAGACCAGGTAGAGGATGTCCTCCTTGGAGGTCACGTATTCGTACATGGAGCCGATGGAGAGCCCGGCGGCCCGGGCGATCTGACGGGTGGTGGTCTTGTGAAATCCGTTGGCGATGAACAGGCCGACGGCGGCGTCGACTATCTGGCGGCGCCGACGTTCGACCAGGTCCGGGTTCTTGATCTGGGTGGGAACGTCCTTGGTTCTAGCAGTCTGCATGGCTATGGCTGGATGATCTCCATCTGCGCGGTGGTCGGCCGATTCGGCCGGTGCCTGACGGGCGAACCCAAGATAAAGAGCCGGCCATCCTTCTTTCCGAACAAGCGCTCGGTCGCAAACTATCATGGGCCGAAGCCACTGTCAAGCATGCAGACAATGAGCGGCCCTTATATAGCAAAACCTACCGAAATAATACTAATAAATAAATAAGCACCTGAAGGGGAGTTCCTGCTCCCGTCGCAAGAGATTCCATGGTTAATTTGCGGAAAAACCGAGCGATCGTTCGGAAATGAAGGTCCGACAGCGCTTCGTCCACCGTTCGTATTCGGCTTTTTCCTTGACAGCGCCTCAAAGGGCGTTTAAAAAGAAGATCAAAATTTACCGGTCGGTCGGTAAAAACGCCGCCGATCGTGGAACGAATCTCCCTGCAGCCCTGCCAAAGCGGGATTTCCGCTTCACTGGCGGTCCGTGTCGCCCTGCCGGCTGGGCCGATGGTCTTTTTCATGACGCAAAAGCCCGACAAACCCAGTACCAAGGATGCCATCATCGCCACGGCGGTGGACCTGTTCCACCGCAAAGGGTATTACGCTGCCAGCATGAGCGACATCGCCCGCGGCAGCGGCATTCACAAGGCCGGCATCTATTATTATTTTTCCGGCAAGGAGACCCTGCTGTATGGGATCATGAAACGGACCATGGACGATCTTCTGGCGCATCTCAAGAAGAGCCTGGCGGATGCGGAAGGGGTGGAGTCATCCATGCGGGCGGCCGTGCGCGGGCACGTGGAATTTCACCTCAGGCGACAGAAGGAAAACTTCATCGCCAACAGCGAGCTTCGGGGGTTGAGCCCGGCTCACTACAAGGCCGTTGTGAAGCAGCGGGACGACTACGAGCGGATATTTCAATTTCTGATCCGCAGCGGCGTGGACGAGGGGGTTTTTGCCGCCGGGGACATCAAGATCCTGTCCTATGCCATTTTGACCCTTTGCACTGCCGGCGCCTTTTGGTTCAAACCATCGGGCCGGCTCTCGGTGGAGCATATCGCCGGCATTTACGAAGATTTCGTGCTCAAAGGGCTCAAAGACGGCACCCTGAAAGCGATCCAGCGACCCAATGAAGACTGAAGCTGCGAGTGCTTGGCGGCGAACAAGAACCGACAAACCGCAAAACCAGCATCCAGAATCCAAATATCCAGCATTCAGTATTTAGAGTTCAGCAAGGGAGGTGGAAAATGGCAGAGGACATCTTGCTCAGAGAAGTGGATGGGAAGATCGCGGTATTGACCCTGAACCGGCCAGAGGTGATGAACTGCTTCAATTTTGCGATGCTTCATGCTCTTTCCGACGCTTTGGACGAGATCGAGCAGGATCCGCAGGTTCGGGTGGCGATTATCACCGGTGCGGGCGAAAAGGCCTTTGCCGCGGGCGCGGACCTGAAGGAACGCCGGAGCTACAGTCCCGAGCAGGTAAAGGAATTCATCACCACCATCCGCAATCTGTTCACGCGGATCGAGTACCTGAAAAAGCCGGTGATCGCCGCGATAAACGGCATAGCCCTCGGCGGGGGAACGGAACTTGTCTTGGCCTGCGACATCCGGATTGCATCAGAGACGGCCGTTTTGGGCCAGACTGAAACACGGCTGGCCATCATCCCAGGGGCCGGGGGAACACAGCGGCTGCCCAGGCTCGTCGGAAAAGGCCTGGCCAAGGAACTCATCTTCACGGGCCGAAGAATCGACGCCGAAGAGGCCCTGCGGATCGGGCTGGTCAACAAGGTCGTGGCAGGGGACAAGCTGCTCGATGAGGCAAAAACCATGGCGGCCATGATCTGCGAAGCCGGGCCGATCGCCCTGGAGCAGGCCAAGTACGCCATCAACTACGGAATGGAAACGGATCTTCACACGGGGCTGGCCATCGAGTCCAACGCCTACTGGGTCTGCATTCCCACCGAGGACCGGCTCGAAGGGCTGGCCGCCTTCAAGGAGAAGAGAAAACCGGTGTACAAAGGCCGGTGATTGGTGGATTCGTTGATTGGTCGAATGGTTGAATGGTCGATTGGCTAAATGGTCAAATGGTTGAATGGGTGATTGGTCGAAGGGTTTTTCCCAATCGACGAATCAACCAGTCAACCAATTCACCTGATCGGAAGATCACCACGAGGAGAGAAAAATGACGGAATACGATTACTGGAAAATTTTTCCGCGGATGCCCCGGAAGGTCACCATCGGTGACATCACGGTTCGAGACGGGTTTCAGCACCTGGAGAAGTTCATTTCCACCGAAGCGAAAATCTTTTATGCAGAGGAGATGATTCTCGCCGGATGCCGGAACCTGGAGATCACCAACCTGGGAAGCCCCTACCTGATGCCCCAGTTTTCCGATGCCGAAGAAGTTCTCGGTTACTTCAGAAGCGACCGTTTCAGAAAAAACTGCAGCCGGAAAGGGATCGATCCGGAAGAGATCTGCCTCACGGCGGTAACGATCCGGGAAAAAGCGGTCGACCGGGCCATCGATCTGAAAAGAAAGGGAATCGGTCCGGACCGGTGCCTGATGATGGTCTCCACCGAAGAAGAGCATCATTTCGCCAATGCCGGCACGACCCTTCCGGAATACTGGAAAGAAGCCGAGCGGTGCATCCAGAAATGCACCGACGCGGGCATCAAGATGTGCGGCACGGTCAGCACCATTTGGGGAAGCCCCATCGCCGGTGCGACAGAGCTAAAGGACGCGGTGGAGTTCACCAAACGGTGGCTGCAGATCGGAGCCTCGGACATCGAACACGCCGACCATGACGGCAGCGCCTCGGCGCCCGATGTCTACCGTTATTTTTCCATGATCCTGGACGAAATCCCGGACACCTCGCTGCACATTGCCCATTTTCATGAAACCAAGCGCATTGCAGCCGCCTCGGTGCTGGCCACGCTGCAGGCCGGCATCACCCATTTTGAGGCCACCCTCGGCGGTATGGGCGGGCAGCCCGCCAATTTCCTGGACGACCGGCCGGTGCGGGGAACCGGAGAATACTATTATGAGGACCCGCGCTATGTCGGCCTCACCTGCCTGGAGGACATGCTGGTACAGATCGACGAAATGGGCATAGAGCACGGCTATGACGTGGACCGGGTGCTGTGGCTCGGAAAACAGATGGAGCGAACCGCGGGGCATCGGCTTCGGTCAGAGGCGGTGGTCAACGGCCGGACCCTGAAAGAGGGGCACATGAAATTTGCCCGTCCGGGTCTCAAAAAGCTGAAGCAGAAACTGGGCGAATCCGAGGCTCAGAAGCTGCCTTCCGAATGGGCCGAAACGGCCGTTCTTCCCGAACGATACCGTTCCTGACGGTGGAAAGACGCTTTCCGGCTTGGCCGGGAGAACCGGCCAAGCCGCGTTCGGTTATGGTTGCATAAGATATGGATACGAGCCCTGCGCGGTTTGCCGTACCGCTGTAGATCGGCCGATTTGACTGATGCCTGTCTGTAGTTATATGTTTGCATAATAGCGGCGAAGCCGCATTTTATAAAAGCGCGAAGCGATTTTATCCCATGAACATCCTATTTGTCTGTACCGCCAACGTCAGCAGAAGTTTTTTGGCCGAGCAGCTCTTTCGTCACGAAGCAAAGAAGGCCGGCATTGTCGGAGTCGAGGCTGCCTCAGCCGGGGTGGCCGACTTGTCCGGAAGTCCGCCGGATCCGAAAATGATTGAACACCTGTTCAAACAGGAAATCGGCTTCGACCGGCACGCGGCCCGGCAGGTCGATCCTGAGATGGTTCAGTGGGCGGACCGGATTTTGGCAATGGAGCAGTTTCATGCGGAAATTCTCAAGGAGCGCTACCCCCAGAGCGTCGAAAAAATTGCATTGCTCGGCGACTACATTCCTCCCGGCGATCCGCCGGTCAATATCGCCGATCCCTTCGGTCAGAGCTCTTTTCACTACCGCACCGCCATCTCCCAAATCACCCTGGCCGTCAAACACCTGGTCAAGTTACTCTCTTCAGGGCCTTGAAATTCTCAGGGCTGAAATTTTCGAAGATTCGTGTAAACGGCTAATTTATCCGGCATAAAAAGTTCCCCTGTCCGATGCCTCGCCGGTGCCTTAAAGCACCCACTGGTAAATTTTCCACCCAGCACAATGGAGGCCGTATGAAAGCAATGGTGCTCGACCAAATATGCGACCTTTCGGAAAACCGGAAGCCGCTGCGCGCCGTCGAGATGCCGGACCCGGAGCCGGGCGATAAAGAGATCCGGATTCGAATCGCGGCCTGCGGCGTCTGTCATACCGAACTCGACGAGATCGAAGGGCGGACGCCGCCTCCGCGGTTTCCGGTGATCCTCGGACACGAAGTGGTGGGGCGAATCGACCGTCTCGGCCCCGGCGTCTCTTCCTGGAAAGAGGGCGATCGGGTGGGAGTGGGCTGGATCCACTCGGCATGCGGGAAGTGCCGCTACTGCCGCGACGGAAGCGAAAACCTCTGCGCAGAGTTTACGGCCACGGGCCGGGATGCAAACGGCGGCTACGCCGAGTACATGACGGTCGCCGAAGACTACGCGGTCCGGATTCCGGACGCCTTCACCGACGCCCAGGCCGCGCCGTTGATGTGTGCCGGGGCCATCGGATTCCGCTCCCTGCGGCTGGCCAAGATCGAAAACGGCAAAACATTAGGGCTCACCGGTTTCGGCGCCTCCGCCCACCTGGTGCTCAAGATGGTCCGCCACCGGTTTCCGGACACCCGGGTTCATGTGTTTGCCCGGAAGGAAAAGGAAAGAGCCTTTGCCCTGGAACTTGGCGCGGTGTGGGCCGGCCGGACGGAAGATGCCGCCCCCGAACCGCTGGAGGCGATCATCGACACCACCCCGGCCTGGAAGCCGGTGGTCGAAGCCCTGCGGAACCTGGCGCCCGGGGGCCGGCTGGTGGTCAACGCCATCCGCAAGGAAGACGCCGACAAAGACCAGCTGCTGCGCATCGACTATCCGGAGCACCTCTGGCTTGAAAAGGAGATCAAGTCGGTGGCCAACGTTGCCCACGCCGACCTGTCCGGATTCGTGGCGCTCGCCGCAGAGGCTTCGATCCGGCCGGAGGTGGAGGAATTCGCCCTGGAAGAGGCCAACCGGGCGCTTTTGGAGCTCAAGGCGGGAAACATCCGGGGAGCGAAGGTGCTGGTTTTGTAGACGACAGACGCCGAAAGCCAGACCTCATGAGAAGCGGTTTCGGCCCCCGAAGACGGATCGCGGCCGGATGCCGGCCGGAACAGTCGGCTCCGGCGGCCGGCGCTTTCCGGCAGGGTCACCAAAACGGCCCGGACTCAGGCCGCCACCTCCTTGTCGACCACCGCATGCCGGCGAATGCGACGGCGCTGCAGGGTATAAATCCCGATCATGATGACCACCCCCACGATCGACGTTACATGTTCGTGGAGCAGCATGCAGAGCGCCGCGATGCCGGTCAATACGCGCTCTACGACCGTCGATTTGGCCTTGAAGTAGCCGATGATGGTCGACCCCAGAAAAACCACTCCCAGCACAATGGTGATGAACACGGTGATGAACTGGAAATAGTCGAAGGTGGCCGTGGGGTCGAGGATCCGCGGCAGCCAGAGGATGATCGGCGAGTAGACGAAGGCGAACGGCACATAGATCTTGGCCGATGACAGGGCAAAGGCGGTAAAGCCGCTCTTGAAGGGATCACCGCCCGAGATTCCGGAGGCGGCGTAGGCCGCCAGCGCCACCGGCGGCGTCACATCGGCCAACACCGCATAGAACAGCACGAACATGTGGCTGATCAGGGGGTGAATGCCCCACTGCAGCAGGGCGGGCGCGGCGATCATGGAGGCGATGATATACTGTGCGGTGGTGGGAATTCCCATGCCCAGAATGAAGCAGCTGATCGCCGTGAACACCAGCGTAAAGAACAGGGTCACCCCGTCCAGGGTGGTCAGGCTCATGAAGTCGATGCTGTGAACGAAGACCGCCACCCCGGAGGCCAGCTGGATGACCGCCGAGGCAAACTTCAGGCCCAGACCGGTCAGGGTCGTGGCACCGACGATGAAACCGACCGTGGCACAGGCCGCGCCGATCGCCAGCGCGTTTTTGGTGCCCCATTCCAGGGTGTCCAGGATGTCCCGGAACCCCATCTTGCTTTCCTTGTAAGTGATTCCCGCGGCGATGACCGCCATGTTGGTGAAAAAGGCGGCCATGGTGGGATCGACATCGGCAATGAGGAGGCCGGTCAGCAGGCCGGTGGTGCCGGCGCCGAAAAGCCAGGCGCGGAGCTCACTGCGCGGATAAAGCCATGCCAGAGCGGCCACGGCCGCCAGGGCCCAGGGAACCATGGTCCAGAGGGCGTAGGTCAGCGGGTTGGTCCAGAACAGCACGCAGGGCATGCTCAGAAAAACGGCTCCCAGCAGCGGCACGGAGCGCTTGTGGATCTGGCCGATGGACACCGAGTAGATAATCCCCCAGTAGGCGGCCAGAAAAGGGCTCGAACCGGAGATGAGCAGGTAGACGATCACCACCAGGGGCGTCACCAGAAGCCCCCGCTCCCGGAGCACCTTCCCGGCCCGGGGCAAAGATTCCCGCGGCAGCCCCAGCAGCCCCTGCTTGAGGGCCTCGAAGTGAACCATGGTGCCCACGGCGAAAAAGTGCAGAAAAGAAGGAACGATGGCGCAGGCCGCGATTTTGATGTAGGGGATGCCCAAAAACTCGGCCATGATGAAGGCCGCCGCCCCCATGATGGGCGGCATCAATTGGCCCCCGGTGGAGGCCGCCGCTTCCACCGACCCGGCGAACGTCGAATTATAGCCCACTTTTTTCATCAGGGGGATGGTGAAGGCACCGGTGGTCACCGTGTTGGCAATGGAACTGCCGCTGATGGAGCCTAGAAACCCCGAGGAAATGACCGAGACCTTGGCCGGTCCGCCGACGGTGCCGCCTGCCAGGGCCAGGGCCAGGTCGATGAACAGCTGCCCCAGGCCGGTCTTGGAAATGAAGATACCGAAGAGGACGAAGTGAAAGACGAAGGTGGCCACCACGCCCAGGGGGATGCCGAAGATGCCTTCGGTACCCAGGTACATGTGCTCGATGATCCGTTCGATGGAATAGCCCCGGTGGGCAAAAAAACTGAGCCCTGGAATCTCCAGAAAATAGGGTCCCAGGTAGCAGTTGATCAGGACGATGATCGCGATGATCGCCAGAGGCGCGCCGATGCTGCGCCGGGTGCCTTCGAGCACCAGTAGGATCGCCAGGGCGCCCATGATCAGGTCCACATGATTGGGCATGCCGGCCCGGAACACCAGCGTATTGAATTCAATGAAAATATAGACCGACATGACCGAGGCCAGCAGGGCGGCCAGGACGTCGAAATAAGGAACCTGGCCCATCTTATAGCTGAAGTTTCCCGACACAATGCCCATCAGGGCCTGGAGCCACTGGATCACGAAAAGGACCGTGATCAGCAGGCAAATGATGAAGAGAAAGAGGCTCCAGAAAATCAGGGTCTTGTTGGGATCGTGAAAGACCGCTCCGAAGTCGATGAGCCTTGCCAGGGCTACGGCCCCGTAAGCCAGGCCGCCCAGCATCAGGGAGAAGAGAATGAAGTCCGGATAGGCCAGGGCGCGATGGGTCCACAGGCTGCGGCGCTTGAAATAAAAGATCAGGGAGAATGAGGCCGCGGCCCATGCGCCGGTCAGAACTGGCGTCAGGGCCAGCAGCTCCCGGAACATGGCGGCCGAGAGCATGGCGCCCAAGCCGGCATGGACGATGTCATAATAGAAGTACTTGGCCGCGGGTTTGATCTCCTTGCGAATGGAGTAAAGGAAAAACACCAGCGGCAGCACGAATGCCAGGTGGAACGCCCGGTGACGCCATTCCTGCAGCACCCCGAAACCGGCGGTGTAAATGTGGAACAGGGATAGAATCAGCGTCATGTAGAAGGTCAGCTTCAGTGTGATCCCGGTGGCTTGCCGAAAGCGCATCTCCGGGTCGTATCTGGATATCACGTCCAAATCTTCCTTGAGATCGGCCGGCGCTGCAATGGTCTCCTGGTTTGCCATGTTAAAAACTCCTGCGCTGCCAGTGTATTTTCGCCTTCAGCCAGCCCCAACGCGCCGTCGACATTTTCACGACACGCATGTGCAGCAGGGTGTTGCCGGCCAGGGATGCCAGCGCGATGTCCGGGCGTCCGTCGAGGCAAATCGTGTTTTCATAGCGGGCGTCCACCCATTGGTAGATTTCAGGCACGAGGCGATGCATATTGCGGATGCGGAACTGATCCCCCCGGTTTTCAAAGACCTCCTGGCCAAATGCGGCATAGGGCAGGCCCGTGCGGCTTTCGGCAAATTCGGTGGACACCACGACCATTTCGTAGGTCGGCGAGATGGTCAGATGATCCCACACCCTGCAGTGTTCGACCGAATGCAGAAACCCGAGGGAAAACTGCCAGCCGGGTTGTACCCGCTGTACCAGCACCGGTCGGGTCCCGGGCACATCCTCGATCAGCAGGACGTGCTGGGGCCACGCCCCCAGGGCAGCCGCCGCTGCCAAAAACAAGGCGGCCGCGAAGGCAATCCTGCGGAGCGCTGCAAGCAAATCTTGCATCGGTTCAGGCAGGGCGCCGGGAGAGGCCCGGCGCCCTTTTCGGGGTCTTGTACAAAACGATCGTTTCCGTCCCCCTTATTTGATCAGCCCTTTTTCGCGGTAGTACCTTTCCGCACCCGGGTGCAGGGGAATGGCCATACCGCTCAAGGCTGTTTCAAGGGTGACATCCTTGCCCTTGGCATGGGCCTGGGCCATGATTTCGGCACCGGCGGGCGCCGGTTCCGGCTTGCCGTCTTTTTTGCGCAGCACGTGAAAGCCGGGTTCCCACAAGGCCTTGGTCAGGGTGTAGATCAGTTCCTCATCGACGTCGGCGTCGCAGACCCACTGGGCCATGACGGCGACCGTGTCGACCGGCTTGTCTTGGCCCGAGTATGTGTTCGCCGGAATGGCGACCTTTGCGTAGAACGGATAGGCGCCGGTGATTTTTTGGATCAGGGCGTCATCGAGGCTCAGGATCACCACCGGTGTGCTGGAAACCAATTCCATCACCGAGGAGGTGGGGATACCGGCCGTGATGAATCCGGCATCAGCCTGATTGTCCTGCATGCGCTGGGAAATACCGGAAAAACCCAGCCAGTCCAGCGACCCGAAATCGTCGAAGGTCATACCGGCCTGTTTGAGAATGTTTTCGGCATCTACGGCCGTTCCACTGCCGCGGTCGCCGGGGATGACGCTTTTGCCTTTGAGATCCGTGATGGTCTTGATGCCGGCTTCCTTGCGGGTAACGATTTGGATGACTTCCGGGTACAGCGAGGCGATGCCCCGGACATTCTTGACCGGGTTGCCTTCGAACTGATCGGTGCCGTTATACGCCTGGTAAGCGGTGTTGTTTTGGACGAAGGCCGATTCGATGCTGTGGGAGCGAATCAGGTTGAGGTTGGCGGTGGAGGCGTTGCCCGACTGGGCGGTGACGATCACGTCCGGAACTTTGGTGGTCAGGGCCTGGGCCAGCACGCCGCCCAGTGGGTAATAGGTACCGCCGGTGCCGCCGGTGGCGATGGCGAAGAACTGTTTGGCGGCCATGCAGCCGGGAGCCAGAACGAGGCCGGCGGCAACGATGAGCATAACGACAAACGCGATTTTGGAACGCTGTGACATGATCTTCCTCCTTTTGGATGGGGGTGGTGGCAGGACAGCCGAGAAATTCCGCGTGACCAGCGGTTGAATCGGTGGTCTTTACTCCTCCTTTTGCTAGGATGGCTCCGGCGCGACGCCGGAAGAACGGATTGTCCCGACCGCTTGAAAGGCGTCGGGTATTTCTATCACAATCTTGACGATCGGGCCAGCGTCCGGTGATGTTCCGCCGCAATCATTTGAACCTTGACCCCTGAACCTGGAACGCCGGCCAGCGGCAGAGCTTATGTGAAATTACCCCCAAAGATCGTCCATTGAATACCCTCGGGGTAGCCCATCGTCCCGCACCGCCGTGTGGGGTCGTAGCTCGAAGAGCGAAGCCACAAGCATCGCAGAAACGGGCGGATCAGCCCTTCAAGCTGTTTGAGGATAAATCCGCTTTCGCGTATTTATTAGCGGCGGCTTCGCCGCCGTTAAAAAAACAGCTCCGATCTGTTCACCGTAAACCGAATAGGTGACGCCACTGTCATTCACAACTACCGGGTTATGTAAAGGAGCCCTTTGAAATTGTTCTTTGCGCCCGCAGGGCGCCTAATTTTCTCTGCGGCAGCAGAGAAAATGTCGACTTCTTGAAGGGCCCGCCCGTTTCTGCGACGCGCAGGAAAAAGCGGGGCGCAGGGCGCCTTTTCTTTCTTGTCCCGCCGTAGCTTTTTTGCGAAGGCGGATGGTTACTTTTCTTTGGGCGAGCAAAGAAAAGTAACAAGTAAAATATATAAATATCAGTATTTTATATAAAATGGTTTCATCTTTGATCTAACTTGTCGGCTCACGGTCTGCGGCAGAGCTGGATTGCGGGTCAAGCCCGGAATGACGGCCTGAGAAGTTTCACATTGATCAATCTGCTCGGCGCGGCCGGCCAGCGGGAGGGCTCGTATGAAACTCCGTCCGAGGCCGGGGTTCCCGTACGGCACGCCTCAGCCCCCCAGTTCCGCGTCGACGGCCGACGCCAGGGCTTCGACGATCCTGTGCATGTTCTCTTCGTCAATGACAAAGGGAGGCCCCACGACCATGGCATCCCCGTCGATACCGGCAAGTCCTATGGCCTTGTACAGAAGAACACCGTTGGTGTAAAGGTGGTCCCAGATCCGTTCGGCGATGCGTTCTTTTCGTGGAAGCGGTTTGCGGCTCTTGCGATCCGCCACGAATTCGACGCCCCACAGAAACCCGATCCCCCGAATATCGCCAACGTGGGGATGGTTGCCCAGTCGTTGGTGCAGCATTTGCCCCAACCGGGCTCCGAGTCTTGCAACCCGCGGCACCAGTTCTTCGCGCTCCAGGATGTCCAGAACCGCGTTTCCGGCGGCACAAGCCACCTGGTGATGGGAGAAAGTGCCGCCGTGAACAAAGGCGCCCGAGCCTGCACGAACAGCATCGAACCATCGGTTCTGGACGCCCACCGCAGAGAGCCCTATGCTGCCGCCGGCCAATCCTTTGCCCATGGTCACCAGGTCGGGGACGACATTGAAATGTTCGCTGGCGAACCATCGTCCCGTTCTGCCCAACCCGCAGAGCACCTCGTCTAGAATCAGCAGCACCCCATGCCGATCGCAGATTTCCCGAATTCGCGCAAAATACCCTTCCGGCGGGATTACCGCCGCGATGGTCGCCCCACTGACGGTTTCGGCGAGAAAGGCGGAAACCGTCGCCGGCCCGAGGTCGAGAATCAATTCGTCGAGCGCTTCGGCGCAGCGCAGGCCGCAGGACGGGTATGCCAGTCCGTAGCTGCAGCGGTAGCAGTATGGGGCGGGAATGTGGTGGCTCTCGGGCAGCATAGGGGCATAGGGCGTTCGAAATCCGGTGCGCCCGGTGGCTGCCAACGCGCCCAGGGACAGGCCGTGGTAGGATTTCCATCTTGAAATGAGTCTGTACCGCTGGGTTTCACCTCGCTCCAGATGGATCTGACGGGCAAGCTTGATGGCCGTCTCCACGGCTTCGGAGCCCGTGGCCATAAAGTAAAAGCGCCCGATGCCCGGCGGTGCATGGCCGGCCAGCCGGGAGGCGAGCCGTTCCACCGTTTCGCCGGTAAACATCGTGGGGTGGGCGTAGCCGCAGGTGGTGATCTGACGGGCGACTGCTCGGGCAATCTCCTCGCGGCCGTGCCCGACGTTGACGACCAGCGGCCCCCCTGAACCATCGAGGAATCGGTGGCCTTCGGCATCGGTGATCCAGACGCCGCTGGCCGCCACTGCCATGGCAAGTTTTTTGGACAACTGTCGATGAAACACGGCACTGGAATTGGACGACACGGCTCACCTATAGGATATTGGTTTTGGCAGTAGACAGGGCGCGCGGGGAATCCTCCGGACCCGTCGTCGGCAACGCAGCTTCTTCGCCCGGAGCAGTTGTACCCCCGCGTCGACATTGGTCCCCGACTGGCCAGCCTGACGGCCGTCTGCCGGCTGCGTTGATCCTGGTTGTCGACTCCGGGCATCTGGGGCACTGTGGCAGCAACTATCACAACTTCCTGATGGCGGCCAGCCAAAAGCTGGCCCAAACCCTGAATCACCCGGCGCTGCCGGCTGAACGCAATGAAATCATTGTTCGTGTGTTGGGGCCTACGGCCAAGCATATGTCTACCTCGATACGGAATGCCGGTAGCGCAGCGGATCGTCGGATATCAGAAATTGAATGAACCACTCGGGGATGCCGCTACCGGAGTTGAAATCCTTAGGATCGAAAATAAACGCGCTCCAGATAATGGTCGATGCGGCTTCGAACATCAGCAGGATCCTGAACAATGGTGTCGACCAGCAAGAACTCCATGGCATGACCCATTTCACCGTAGCCCAAAACCAGCACCTGCATCCGGTCTTCTGTCATCGGTCAAGTCCTGATCGGTTGGGATCTGCTTCTCTTACGATGCTTTGTATCTGTGGGAAGGTGGTTCGCAGCCGTGGCCCCATCCGCAGGGGGGTAAAATGCAAAAATTTTTGAAATACTTGGGCCATGTCGACCCATCCCGGCCAAGCGCCACTGCGTTTGAAAAACAGCCTACAACCGGAATGCTATTCTGACAAGCGCTGGATGTTTCCGGTCTGGTACACAAGTGTCTCGATCTCGGGGACGATACAACAAGACAGCCGGTTCGCCAATCCGCCGATATGCAAGCAACCCTCCGAATATGCTCTATTTCTATGGTGTATGTGGATGAGGAATGCACCTGCTATTGCCAGACGTGCAACAAGTTTGCGAAGTTGAACTCAGGTGACCGCATTCCTCCCTGCTGCGGAAAGCTCATGGAAATTCTCGACTGATCGCTGCGATGGAATTTGGCATTTTGCCGCCCTGCCCGAAACGCCGGTGCTCAAACATCGGCGTTGCAATTCCAGCCATAGGAACATCGCAAACGGCTGTTTTTCTCCCCGATGGTCTCATTCGGCCCGATGCGTCAAGATACGGCAAGCAGACGAAAATATACAACATGTTGAGATATTTTGAATTAAAAATCTAAACGCGAAGTGTGCCGAGCCCTCCGGCGGATTTCCACATTGCGCCGCGCCCATTTTAAATTGACGCATGCCGGATCAATCAGGAACTTTCCACCGGCTTTCCGTTGATCCTTATCCCGAGTTTGCCTTTTGGGCTGGCTTCCAGTTCTACGATATCGGTACCGTGGCCGGCAAGCGCCGGGTAGACGCTTCGCAGGCGGCCAAAATCGAACTTTTCCAGGGCGGCTTTGAGCAGTTCGAGTTCGGCCTCCATCTGCTCTTCCCATGGGTCTGTTTTCAGGGCCTCTCCCACCAGGCGGTTGTATCGCTTCCGAATCGCCGTTTCGATGCAGTGGCGGCTCACGTCGAGGCGGATCAGCACTTCTTTTCTCATCGGGCTCACTTTCGCTGAACAACCATTGACAAACCCCCCATGACCCAATAAAAAAACGCCCGTGGATTTTCAACGGATCCGCTTCATTTTTCAAGGGAAAGGAGGGAAGGACCATGTATGTTCCCCGGTATATGTTTTTCACCAAAGGGGTGGGGGTCGACAAGGAAAAATTGTCCTCCTTCGAGCTTGCGCTTCGCAATGCCCGAATCGCACACTTGAACATCGTGACTGTTTCTTCCATTTTCCCGCCCCACTGCCACATCATCGACATCGAAGAGGGGCTTCGGCATCTGGAGCCCGGCGAAATCACCCATTGTGTCATGGCCCGGGAGCAGAGCAGGGAGCCGGGCAGACGGTTGGTGGCCGCCATCGGTCTGGCCCTGCCGGCTGAAAAGGGACACTATGGATACCTCTCAGAGCACCACGGCTTCGGCCAGACCGAGCGCGAGGCCGGTGAATACGCCGAGGACCTTGCCGCCACCATGCTCGCCAACACCCAGGGCGTGGAGTTCAACCCGGAAAAGGACTACGACGAGCGCCGCGAAGTCTATCAGATGAGCGGCAAGATCGTCGAGTCGGACCACTTCAGCCAAGCGGCCCTGGGGGCTGAAAGCTACCTCTGGACGACGGTCATTGCCGTGGCTGTTTTCGTCAAATAGTTTTCCCGGCACCCTTTTTCCCGGTGCGCATATTCGGCCCCATGGTCGATGCTTCCTCGTTTGCAGCGTTGAGGCTGCGATGCCGGGAAAACTTGGCTCCCTCGCCTTGAGCAAGACAACATGTGAGCGGCCGTTTCCTCAACAGAACAGCGACAAAAAAGCACGGTGATTTGATGGACATCCCGCAATGGGTGCACTTCGGGGGAGAGGATGTGCCCAACGCTTCTTTCGAAGCGGCGCGGTGCGTGGTGCTTCCCATGTGCCATGAAATTTCTCCGTCCTACGGAGAAGGGAGCCGGTACGGGCCCCTTCACATCCTGGAAGCTTCCGCCCAACTCGAACGGCTGGACGAAGAGACTCTCTGGGATTGGGGGAGCCTGCCGATTCACACCCTCCAGCCCTTGTTTCCCCCGGACGATCCGCAGCAGGCGGTTTTCGAGATGAAAACCGCTGCCGCCCGGGTATTTGCGGACAAAAAGTTTTTGCTCGGCCTCGGGGGGGATCATGCCGTTTCCATTGGAACCGTCGCAGCGGCCGCAGAGGCTTATCCCGGCCTGGGCGTGCTTCAGCTCGACGCGCACCTGGATCTGAGAAACGAATGGAACGGCAGCCGGTTCAATCACGGATGCGTGATGCGCAGAGTTGCAGACGATCTGGGTCTGTTCATTCTGCCGGTGGGCATCCGTGCCGTTTGCCCCGAGGAGCTCGAAGTCCTTTCCCGGAAAAATATCTCCCCGGTCTATGCCCACCGGATCGATTCTGTCGATGATTCGTGGATGGCCGATGTCTTCGCTGCGCTTCCGCCGGACGTGTATCTGACCGTTGATCTGGACGGCCTGGATCCCTCGCAAGTCCCTGGTACCGGGACTCCGGAGCCGGGGGGACTTTCCTACCGGCAGGTCGTTTCCCTGATCCGCGGCCTTTGCCGGGAGAAAAACGTGGTGGCTGCCGACGTCGTGGAACTGGCCAAAATCGAGGGAAGTCAGGTCTCTGAGTATACGGCCGCCAGAATCGCCCAGAAGATCATCACCCATCGGTTCCGGCTTTGAAGGCAGTCTCACAATCCTGGGCCCCAGGACCAGGTCAGAGGCAATTGGCGCTGCCTTTTAGTCCGAAGCGAAAAAATTCGAAGCACGAAATCCGATATTCGATTTTCGTGCGTTGGCCTAAGGGCCTACGGTGTCGACCCAGGCCCACCGCACCGTCCCATCATTCTGGGTCATCTTCAAACATCCCTCAGAAAAACAGTAGCGGAGCGTTTTGGCGATCTGCGTTCCGTCATAGCGCGCCGCCGCCGGCGCCGCGATCCTGCCGGCCAGCATTTTTAGGGCCGAGTCTGAAGTCACCTGCCCGCAGCCGTTTTCCCAGACCCCGTTTTCCTCGATGCTTCGGCGCATCATCAGGTCGTGGATGACCACGGTGTGCTCGAGCCGGGTCAGGGGCCAAACCGTTTTTGCCGCCCCCCGGCCCGACTGGCGGAGAGTGTCGAGCTCCTGCAGGTATTGGTCGAACTTTTTTTCCCACTGGACAACGATGCGATCGAGCATGCGGGCCGGAACCACTTCGGTTTCCGTTACCGCGCGGTTAGCGTGGTACATCCGCCAGTCGTCGGTCAGGATTTTGATTCCATAGGCCGCGGCGCGTTCGGCCACCTCGGTGCCGGGAAACGGAACAAGCAGGTGAAAACCGAAGGTGGCCCCCATCTGCTGTAAGCGATCGGCAAACGCTACGGTTTTTTTTAGCGTTTCGGGCGTCTCTCCAGGCAGGCCGAGAATGAACGAAACCTGAGGGGTGATCCCGGCATCCACGCAGCAGCCGATCGCCTCTACCGCCTGAGACGGGGTGATTCCCTTTCGCGCGGTCTTCAAGATTCCCGGATCGGCGGACTCTACCCCGAAGCTGAGGGTGTGGCATCCGGCGGACGCCAGTTCCTCGGCCAGATCCGGCGTGACCGTGTCGACCCGGGCAAATGAGGTCCAGGAAAGGCGAAGCCGTTTTTTGCGGATTTGCCGGCAAACCTCGATGCAGTGGCCGGAATCGGCGGTAAACAGGTCGTCTGCCAGGTTGATCTGATGAAATCCGTACCGGCTCAAATCCGCCATCTCTTGGACCACCATCACCGGATCCCGGTATCGGACCCTGGGGCCGACCATTTTTCTGCCCACACAGAATATGCAGGTATGCGGACACCCCCTGCTGGTGATCATGCTCACCGGAAGCCCTAGTGCGCGGTATCTTCCCAGGTCGAGGTGCCTGCGGGACGGGGGCGCCATGGTGCGAAGATCGACCCGATGCCGCGGAAACCCGTTGTCTACGATCCTATCGTCCCTTCTCCAGACAAGGCCGGAAACCTGTGAAAAATCAGCGCCGGCGGCCACGGCCCGGGCAAGAGCGACGAGGGTTTTCTCCCCCTCGCCCTTGGCCACAAAGTCCAGCGCCGGAAGGTCGCGGAGGGTTTTCTCCGCAGCGAAGCTGACATGAGGCCCGCCCATGACGGTCAGCACATCCGGTGCCATCTGCTTCAGGTCCCTGACGATTTCTGCCGCGTCCAAAAAGGTCATGGTCACGCAGGTGATTCCAGCGATCTGCGGATCGAAGCGGTGAATCGCCGCCTCAAGATCCTTCTGCCGATAGGGGTGGACCACATAGTCGCAAACGGCCGCCTCGATGCCGGCCTGTTCCAGTGCGGCGGCCAGCACCGCCAACGACAGAGGAGGAGACGGGGTCTCTGAAATCGGATACGATGGATTGATCAGCAGTACCCGCATGCAATCTTTCCAATTGGGTTTCGGGCAAGGATCCGCTTATATCCGGAACCGTGGCGAAGGGCAAGGGGGCTGTGTTGAATTCCATCGTCGGAGTATGATAATAAAGTCGCTGCTATTTTGGTTTTTACCGGGTATGCTGGTTAGGCCGACCGGCGGGCGCTTTTCGGCCGCTTCCCCTGCCAGGCCCGAGGAGCCTGTGGCGCACCTCCCGTCTGCAGCAAATTTTCCGGCGAAAACAACCTCTAGCAGGAGCCGAAATGCCACCGAAACCTTACCTGATTCGAGCCTTATTCCCGATCGCCCTCCTGATATCAGTCGCACTGCCGGCGGCATGCGGGACAGCCCCGCAGATCTACTCGAAGGTTTCCCACCAGTCGATCGCCCTTCAGGCAGGCGATCTCGAAGCCCATGGCCTGGCCTTTATCACTCCCTCGACCGTGACCGGTCAGGAGGAGGAGAAGCAGGCCGTTGCCCTTACCTTCGCCGAGGTCCTGATCCGAAATCGTCCCGATATTCGCTGCCTGCCCCTGGCCCAAACCCTCAGCGCCGTCAACCGGGCCGGTTTTGCCGAGGAATACCAGCGAATGTTCAGCGAGTATCGAGACACCGGCATTTTCGACCGGGATACCCTCCGGAAAATCAGCGATGTCACCGGGGCCCAATATTTGGCCCAGCTCAAGCTTCAGGGCTTCTCTCAGGGCGCCACTGAGCGGCTGGGCGCGTTTGGTCTTCGCATCATGGAAACCAAGTTTGCCACCCTTCGTCTTTTTTTCCAGATCTGGAACGCCGCAGAAGGCGCCATCGTCTGGGAGGGGATTCAAGAGCTGAACTATTCGGTGGAGTCCATCGACGAGCGGACCGTTACGCTGCAGACCGTCATCGAAAAGGCGGCGGAAAACCTGGTAGGCCGACTTCCCGCGCCGGCAGCCTGACAGGGAATTCGCTGTTTAAGCCAAATGGGCAAATGCCAGCCACATACGCGGACCAAAATCAGATGGCGAAGAGTCGCCGCAGTCGTGGCCGCGTTCATCTTCACCGGCTTGGCGGCCGCATACTGGATGCTGGCCCTGCTGGATGTCAACCGGTTCAAGCCGGAAATTGTCGCAGCAGTGAAGACCGCCACGGGGCGGGCGCTGACTGTGGGAGGCGACATCGAGCTGCGGATCGGGCTTCGGCCCACCCTGGCGGTGGAACACGTTCGTTTTGAAAACGCGTCCTGGGGAAGCCGCAAGGACATGCTCCACCTAAAGCGGATCGAAGTCCAGATCGCTGCATGGCCGCTTGTCTTTGGAGCGTTCGACATCCGCCGCATCCTTCTGGTGGCTCCGGATCTGCTGCTGGAGACAAGGTCCGACGGCAGTTGGAACCTGCCAAACACCGTTTCACGAAAGAAAGGTCGGAACGCGGCCGACCCTGACGGCACCTCCATCGAGATGCTAAGGCACTTGATCCATGCCGTTGCCCGGATCGAAAACGGCCGCGTGGTTTGGCGGGACGGCCGTTGCGGCCGGAGTTCTGCCTTGGTTCTCGATCATGCCCGCATTGGGATGACCGGCCTTGAAGGCCAGCTCCAGGTCAAGTTGAAAGGAGCTTACGAAAAGAGCGACGTCGAAGTTTCCGGCAAGATCGGGAGGCTTTCCGGACTGGTCGACGGAAGGCAGCCTTGGCCCCTGGACCTTTCCATTACGTCAGGCGGTTTCCAGGCAAGCATTTCAGGAAGCATCAAACGCACGGCGGGTGCGCCGACCATGGACCTCGCCTGTCAGATCCAGGGGGACTCCCTTTCCGAAATAAAGACTTTTCTTCCTCGATGGCCGATGTCCTTGAAGGAGAAGTATTCCATGGCTTTTCGCTTCTCGGATCCGAAAGCGGGCGAACTGCGATTTTCGAACTTCTTGCTTACGGTCGGAGAAAGCGATCTTGCCGGCTGGGCCGACGTTGAATACGCCGGTCCCCGTATTCGGCTGCGCGCCGATCTTCGATCGAAAAAAATTGCTTTCGGCTCCCGATCGCCAGGGATTGCCGGCGGAAATGCCTCCACCGGAAAAAAGAAGGTATTTTCCGACAGGCCAATCGATTTTCGTTTCCTCCAAAAGATCGATGCCGAGATTCACCTGGCAATAAAGCGGCTGCAAACCCCGTTGCTGTCCTTGGAAAACATGGATCTGCATTGTAAGACAGAAAACGGCAAAGCCTTGCTGAGGCCGGTGACCATGCAGATGGACGGCGGGTTTGCCGAAGGACAGGCGAGGGTCAATCCCGCGGGCAAAGGCGCCTGGATCTCTCTTCGCGTTTCCGCACGTCAGCTGCCGGTCCAAAGGGTGTTGGCCGTTTCTTCCCAGGAGCCGATCCTGGAAGGAAAAATGGATATCGACGCCAGCCTCCTGAGCAGGGGAAGTTCGGTGGCGAAGTTGATGGACGGCCTCGACGGCAAGATTTTCTGGATGATGGGAAAGGGCAAAATCCGCACTCGGCATATCGATCTGATCGGTGGTGAACTGGCCGGCAGCTTGGCCCGCCACTTGATCGCCGGATCAGAGGAGGAACCAACCACGGATCTGAACTGTCTTGTCGCCGAAATCGAGTTCCTGCGTGGGATTGCCCACTGTCGGGGCTTGTTGTTGGACACGGCCCGGACCACGATCGCCGGCAAAGGAGAAATCGACTTGGCCACCGAAGCGATCGATATCACCATGGATCCTTCCCCGAAGCTCGGGATCGGCTTCAAAGGGTTGGGGGGGCTGAGCCTGAGTCTTGGCGCGCTGGGAAAGCCGTTCAAGCTTGGCGGAACCCTGGGGTCGCCGCAGATTGTCTTCGATACCGCCGGCACGGCGTCGACCATTGGAAAGATCCTGGGCGGATTTACCCTTGCCGGACCTCTCGGTCTTGCCGCAGCGTTCGCCGATTTTTCCTCCGGTGAGAAAAATCCCTGCCTGAAGGCGATCGAGGCCCACAAGCAAAGAAACGCCGGGACTGTGAAATGAACCTAAAAAAGGAGCGGACCATGACCCGACGGACAGTGATGTTTGCGTTTGTTGTCCTCGCCGGTCTGATGCTGGCCGGCTGTGGCGCAAAACGACCCGTTCTTTACCCGAATGCATATCTGGAACAGGCGGGTCCGGAAGCGGCAAAAGCCGATGTCGATGCCTGCATGCAGTCGGCCAGGGAGCACGTGGGCTCCGGACAAGGCGGACAGGTGGCCAAAAAAGGGGCCAAAGGGGCGGCGGTCGGCGCCGCCGCAGGTGCCGCCGTAACGGCCGTGCTCGGGGGAAACGTCGGGGAAAGCGCAGCAGCCGGGGCTGCCGGAGGCGGGGCGGCCGGCGCGGCCTCCGGTCTTTTCGATGCGGCCGAGCCGGATCCGGTTTTCCAGAAGTTCGTGGAAAAATGCCTGCAAGACAAGGGATATCAGGTCATCGGGTGGAAATAGGGCCGGCAGCAAGATCCGGTGCGGGGGACGTCAATGAATCCTCGGGAAGAAAAAACGTGTTTGCCCCCGGGGAGGAGGCCATTTCTATCAAAACCAAAATTTTCAAGTGTTCGCCGGTTTACCGATCAAGAAAGGAGCCTCATGAACCGCTTGCGATTTTGCATCATTTTCTTCGGCGTTTTGTTGTCGGCGGCAGCCACCGGTGTCGTCGCTTCGGCCGATGCGATCCGGCTGTCCGACGGTCAGACCGTCTACGTGGCGGGATACTCCCATATATACAGCGGCGACCGAGAACGGCCGATGCTGCTGGCCGTGACCGTGAGCATCCGAAATACCGACCCGGTCCGCGCCATCGTCGTCAACTCGGTCGATTACATCGATTCGGGAGGGAAGCTGGTGAAACGGTACGTGACCGAACCGGTCGTTGTCGGCCCCATGGGCTCGATCCGATACGTGGTGCCCGAATCGGACAAGGCCGGAGGATCCGGGGCCAATTTCGTGGTCCGATGGAAGTCTTCCAAACCGGTGAATCCCCCGATTATCGAGTCGATCATGATCGGCACCAAGATGCAGCAGGGGATCTCTTTTACCTCCCGCGGGCATGCCATTCTGGAGCACCACGATTGATAAAATCGCAGTCTCGATTGGAGCGAGTTCGTATACCGGCAGCAAACTATCCATTTCGCGGCATGATGAATCCCGAAAGTTGAGGGAAAAAGATGATGCTTTCTCGCAAATGGATGCAGGCGGCGGTTTTTACGCTTTTGCTGCCGGTCTTTGTCCCGGCTGCTGCTGCCGAATCGGATCAACGGATTCTCATGGCGAAGGATTCCGTGCCGCCGGCGGTGGAAGGCGGCAGGCAAGAACGGCGCCCCGAAGGTCATTTCGCTGAAAATCTCTACGCCTACGAGCCGATGTATTTTCTATACGGCCGTGATCCGGAAAATGGTCGATTTCAGCTCAGTTTGAAGTTTCGTTTCCTGGACACCGCCGAACCCGATGCCCATGAATGGAGCCCGCTTCGGGGGTTTTTTTTCGGATACACTCAGACCTCCCTATGGGACCTGGCCGCCTCCTCCAAGCCGTTTGAAGACACCAGCTACATGCCCGAACTGTTCTATCTGCGGCAGGATATTTCCTTTCGCCCCGGTGGGGGGGTGACCCGGGTCGATTTTCAGGCCGGCGTTCAACACGAGTCCAACGGCCAGGCCGGCGAAGCGTCCCGAAGCCTGAACATCGCCTATATCCGTCCGACCCTGTTTTTCGGGAATCTGGGCGGATACCATCTCGAGGTTTCTTTGAAGATATGGACCTATGTCGGAGATTTGAGCGAAAATCCGGATATCTACCGGTACCGGGGATACTTCGATCTGCATATCGACTATGGAAGCGACGACGGCTGGAAGTTTGCCTCGATGTGGCGCAAGGGCACGCAAGGGTCCAAGGGCAGTGTTCAACTCGACGTGACCTACCCCCTGGGCCGGCTCTTGTTCGACAACCTGGACTTCTTTCTCCAGGGTCAGCTTTTTTCCGGGTATGGAGAAAGCCTGCTGCACTACGACCAGTCAGACACCCGGTTTCGGCTCGGCCTGGCCGTGTACCGGTAGCAACGCGGCTGGGCCCATCGCATGGGGCATAGGGCATAGAGCATAGGGCATAGGGCAAAAACGGTTTTTTTTAAGCCTTTCGGTGTTCCAGCGTTCAATCTTTCCAGCGCTCTCTGCCCCTTGGCCTTTCGCTATGCGCTATGCGCCATGCCCTATGCACATTCCAGCTTATCGTCTGCTCTTTTATTTTGCCGCTTTGCGGAAGGCCGAAAGAGCGCCGTCGATGTCTGCGGCTGTGAGAGGGTGGTGGGTGACAGCGCGGATCTGCTGCGGCCCGGAGGCGAGGCACAGGGTGCCCAGCTCCTTGAGACGGTCCACCAGCAACGGTGCGCTCATACCCGTTTCGCGGGTGTCGATGAAGACGAGATTGGTGCGGACCCTTTCCAGCGCAACGGAAAGGCCCTTGATCCCGGCAAGGCCTTCGGCCAGTCGTTTCGCGTTTTGGTGGTCTTCTTCCAGCCGGTCCACCATTCGTGTCAGCGCCACAAGGCCGGCGGCGGCAAGAACGCCGGCCTGGCGCATCCCCCCCCCGAGCAGCTTCCGGGCCCGACGGGCTTCGGCCACGAACCCGCTGCTTCCGCACACCATGGAGCCGACCGGCGCTGAAAGGCCTTTGCTGAGGCAGAAGCTTGCCGAATCGGCGGGGGCGACAAGAGCGGCCGGCGTCGTGCCCAAGGCCACGGCGGCGTTGAAAATCCGCGCACCGTCGACGTGGAGCTTGAGGCCGAGCCCGTGGGCCAGGTTTCCGGCCTCGGTCATGTACCCGGCGGTAAGGGGGCTTCCGTTGCACCGGTTGTGGGTGTTTTCCAAAACCAGCAGGCGGCTTCGGGGAAAATGAACGTCGTCTGCACGGACAGCGGCGGCCACCGCATCCAGGTCCACGGTGCCGTCCGGAGCATTGGGAACCGTTCTTGGGTGGATGCCGCCGACAGCGGAGCAACCTGCCTGCTAGTAATAAAAGATGTGGGCCTGGTCTCCGAGTATCATCTCGTCACCGCGGCCGCAGTGAACCAATAAGCTTACCAGGTTGGCCATGGTGCCTGAGGTGACAAAAAGGGCGGCTTCCTTGCCGAGGCGGGCGGCCGCTGCCTCCTCCAATTTTCTGACAGTCGGATCCTCGCCGAACACGTCGTCTCCGACCTCGGCTTCGGCCATGGCTTTTCGCATTTCCCGGGTCGGCCTCGTCACGGTGTCGGATCGCAGATCGACAATGCGCATGTCATCCCCCTGTTGCAGGTGCGGATCTTAGTGGACGGCATCCCGCCGGTGGAGCAGAGGCGGGCTTTTCCCCAAAACCCCCGGTCCGTTCCGGCCGATCGCCGAATTTGTAGGGAACCGATACTGAAAAACAGCCGCGGGCGCAAGGGGCAATGCCATGCGATCGGTTTTGATCAGATGGGTATTCAAAAAAAAGCGGAGGCCCGTCTTCGGGCCTCCGCCTTTTCCAATGAACCGGTTTTTTTCACTCCAGAAAACGATGTTCCTCCTATCTGCGGATTTTTACAAGATTACTTTGTAAAAACAGGCCTATACATGTCCTCCGTAAACACCGGGCTGTTCCCGCCGGCTCCTTGCCCACGGTGCGGTCGGATAGTCTTCAGGAGAATCGACCGAAGAGGCCGAAATGTCCTTCTGGCGATCCTTTTCTCCCTCCCTGACACGGTCTCTGCATTCTCCGACGCATTCTCCGGTAATATCTCTTTTCAGGATGTCTTCCATAGCCAGACCTCCTTTCAG
>Ga0272443_10001654_pt1 | contig 31467 bp, 29 predicted proteins | sample SSMAcet12_FD_193581 | JGI IMG/M metagenome (GOLD analysis project Ga0272443, IMG submission 193581) | Marine sediment archaeal communities from Little Sippewissett salt marsh, Falmouth, MA, United States - SSM-Acet-12 | ecosystem: Environmental > Aquatic > Marine > Wetlands > Sediment ... | reverse complement strand
AAAATGTCCGAAGAACTAACCGAATATCTAATAGACGCGGGATTAAGAGTAAACTATCTGCACTCAGAAATTGACGCTCCCGAAAGGATGGAACTCTTAAGGGGTTTGCGTCTGGGAGATTTCGATGTACTTGTAGGAATAAACTTATTAAGAGAAGGACTCGACTTGCCGGAAGTCGCCCTGGTCGCGATTCTGGACGCGGATAAAGCGGGTTTCCTGCGTTCCGAAACTTCTATTATACAAACAGCCGGAAGAGCGGCGCGCAACATAAACAGCCGGGTTATTCTCTACGCCGAGAATGAAACTATCGCTATAAAAAACGCTTTGAGAGAAATCAGGAGAAGAAGAAATATACAAATAGATTATAATAAAAAACATAACATTAAACCTGAAAGCATAAAGAAAACCCGTGAACAAATAATGATGACCACGGCTGTCGCGGGTGATAAGAGAAAGAAAAAAAACGAAATAAGTCTGGAACTAAAAATACCCGAAAAATTTAACTCAGAAATTGAACGTATGGAAATGGTAGAAAATCTCCAAAACGAAATGAAAAAAAGCGCCGAGAAACTGGAATTTGAGAGGGCGGCAAAACTAAGAGATGAAATCAGGAGGATAATACATGAACAAATTAAAGAAAGAAAAAGTTCTCCCCCTAATAAAACAGGCACTAAGGGAAGATATAGGCAAGGCTGATTTAACCACCGTAAAAACAATCCCCGAAAAACATAAATCGCTCGCCGTAATTAAAACCAAAGAAAAAGCTGTGCTATGCGGTTTAGATATTGTAAAATGGGTATTTTCCGAATTAGACAGTGTAAAGACGGAATTTCTTATAGACGAAGGTATCTGGGTAAATCCCCGGGATATAATCCACGTTCGCGGAAATACTCGAGCCATACTGACTGGTGAAAGAGTAGCCCTAAACTTTATCCAGAGGCTAAGCGGAATTTCCACCTACACAAGAAAATTTGTAGATAAAATAAAAAACAGTAATGCCGTCATATTAGACACAAGAAAAACCACTCCCACACTAAGATATATTGAAAAATACGCCGTTCGAATGGGCGGAGGCATCAATCATAGAATGGGCCTGTATGATAAAATCCTTATAAAAGAGAATCACATAAAAATAGCCGGAGGAATCAAAAATACTCTTTCTCTGGTTAATGGTGAAATCGAAGTTAAAAGTCTAAAAGAAGTTAAGGAAGCCATAAAATATGGCGCGAAACATCTGCTTCTGGACAATATGTCTTTAAATGAAGTAAAAAAAATCGTGTCTCTAACCGAAGGAAAGGATATTATATGCGAATATTCGGGTAACGTAACTCTCGAAAACGTAAAAGAAATAGCAGATGCCGGAGTGGACTATATCTCGGTCGGAGCCTTAACACACTCCTATAAATCTATAGACCTTTCTCTTTTGCTTAAATGATATTTCTCTTTTTACTGTCTTTATTAAGCGATAATAATACTCTTTACCTAATGGATAAAAGCGTTTCTCTTTTAACGGTAGAGGAAGAATTTCAATTTTTATATAGTAAAAACGGGATCCAAATGACATACGGCTTAAGAGACTCGCAAAACCTGTATGAACTTTACAGAATAAAAATTCGGACTCCTCTTTTTTCAAGAATGTTTTTCGAATACAATCTGAACAACGAAAACGACTACGAATTTAAAACCGAAGAACATTTGTTCAAACTCCTATGGATACCTGAAGAAAAAACGGGAATACCTCTTTCTTTTTCTGTTCTTTTTTCACCTCAATCTTCTCAGAACAAAGAATATGCGGGTATCGGAATCGGGTATTGGAAAAACATCAAGAATAATCATTTTTTAAATATAACATTGCAGGAATTCGAGGATTCTTTTGACAGACTACCATTGAACATTGAGCTCTCAGGAACACTTTACGGCGATAACGCAGACTTGTATTACAAATATTATAAAATAATACCTGGTAAAAAAAATATCTTTGAAACCAACGAACAAATCGGACGGCTTGAATCGGGCGGTATGGGTCTAACGAATACTATATTTTATCGCTTTTTTTCCAGGATTTCTCCGGGCATACGTTTAAATTACTCGGAAAGGGATTCTATATTTATCCCAATCTCAGAAGATACTATAACAAATAAAACCAATATAAAAAACTTATTCGCGGAACCATTTATAAAAACAAAAATTTCCAAAAAGAGCTCTTTTTACATAGGTTTTCCGATGAGCCGGAAATATATTAAAAATGATACACTGGATTACAAAAGAAAATACCTGGGCTTAAATTTTCTATATATTTATTCATTTTTTCACTTTATAGACTTAACCTTCGGAATACAAAAATCCTGGCGAAATTTAAACGAACAAAAAAACACTGAAACAAGAGGTATCGCGGGACTTGATTTTAAAATTAACCAAACAACATTTATCTCTGTCAGACAGGGCATAGAACTGGATTTTCCCTTGCCCGGAGAATTAAAAGAATATGACAATCATACTTACCTGCTATTCAATCATCGCTTCTGATAATTACACCGAAAAGACACCATGTCAATTTTGAATTTTGAGTGTTGAATTTTGAATTAACCTTCCCCTACCTCATTTTTTGACATGTAGAGCATGTAGTAATTGTCGTTTTCTTAACCAATACTTAAAATCCAGAACCTAACACCAAACTGCTGTCAGCCGTAAGCGGAGACTGGTTCAAAATTAACAATTTAGTTCGTAGGGCACGGCTTTAGCCGTGCTAAGATACTGGCGATCATCTATTTCGCAAACCTAAAGGTTTGCCCTACAATGAAAAATAGGGATTTTGGCACAGTCTCAGCGGTAAGCCGAAAGCGATTTATTACTATCGAATCAGAATAAACTTTTTGGGTGTCATTATTTCATCCCCTGCTTCCATCATAAGGAAATAAACACCGGAAGATAAATTCTGCAAATCCATTACTTTTGTAAAACTTCCGCCTCTACTTGCTTCTGATTCTTCAGAAGTAACGCTTCTTCCCAGCGCGTCAAAAATAATAAATTCCACATTCATTTCCTGCGGAACGATATACTTCACTTCCAGAAAATTTCCGTTTATCAACTTGGACACATCGTAAGCGTAAAAATCAGGAGGTATAATAAAATCACCTATATTTATCGAATCCATTCGAGGCTTATAATTAAATCCGGTAACCGTTATGTAAAGATACTCGTCCATATCATAATCATAAGGATCGAGTTTACATTGATAATTACCGGATTCGTCTGTATATCCCGAAGCAATTAATGAATCCTCAACTTTACATAAAGCCACAAGAGCATCTTCAACCGGGGTTAATAAATCCTCTTCATAAACGTCTATTTCAACCACAAGAGAATCAAAATACTGATTTACCAACTTATCTATTTCAAGATTGCGAGGTATATCCGTTCTCAATTGGAGAGAAGGATCACCAAAAATATTCCAGGTTTGAGCAATTTCTACTCCGTATTTGACCGTATCACCTCCGTACTGTTCGATCATATAGCAAAGACCATTAAAATATACACCACCGGCAGTATTAGCCTGGTAGTGCGCCAGTAAGTTAACGGCCCCCTCCTGCCCTATGCATGGAGGAACCCAGGTCTGATTTATCGATGGAGCCAATGTCACAATGAAACCTGTGGGATTTTCGGGCGTACCCGCGGTCATGGCTGCCTCAGAAAAACAGTCATAATTCTCAAAATCTCCGACTCTACAACCAACAGAAATCACATGAGGCAACATCCCATAATTAGTAAGATTAGCTATACTATTTATGCTTAATCCTCCCCCACTTTGCCATCCGTTCACATATCCATGCCCTATATAGTTTATGATAGAAACCCCGGAATCGATAGCGTTAGTAACAATGGATCTTGTACCCCAGGGGTCATAACTCGAATCTATAGAAGTATATGTAAAATAAGGTGAAATATTATAAAGCAAAGTATCCTTCAACCATTCGCACCTCTGTTTATCCATTATTGAATCATAATCGTCAGATTCGTCACTCGCGACCATCAATCCTCTTCTATACCAATCCCCTCCCCTTTGGGGATTTTTTTCATAATTTATACTTCGCATTACCTGATTTCTTATATTTATAGCCTCGCCCCCGGCAGATGAAAATCTACCTATAAAAATATCGGGATAAAAATCTTCACCATCGGTATAGGCGTAAATATGATCGGCGGAATTCCCGACAGCCATACCAATAGTTCCGTCAGGAGTAGGAAGTTCGTACCCATCACCAACCAATAAACAAAAAGTAATTCCCAAACTGTCGTACTGATTTTTAATAAAATTTCTAATTGAAGAAGTGTCGTTTCCCACATCCGACAAACTGTATAAATCCGTTTGAATTCCTTTCCTTCTCTTCCATACTAAAAAAGAATCCATTTCAGAAACATACTGATCAGCGCATATGACGATCATCCTTCCGGCATCTTCTTCCAGCATTTCATATCTCAACTTTTCTCTCCTATAATTAACAAAAAATTCCTTGTACAGGTTCTCAACAGCAGGAGAGACAAAACGCTTCTTCGCTTTTTCCTTAATATCGGATAAAGAAATGCCTTCAGAATAAACCTCAACTACCAATCTTTTTAGCACTATAAGTTGTTGGTTTCCCGCGTCATAACGTACAGGATTAATATAAACCGATATACCCCTGAAATCTCGTATTATAAAAGGCTCCGAGATAGTCACCACTGCAGACGGAAAAATATCTTCCGAAGAATAAAAATCATTGAATTTATAAGCAACAGATGAAGGAGAAACCTCTCGAGAAATATTTCCTTTTGAGGGAACGACAGGCAAAACATTTATTCTTTCTACCTCTTCACTTATAATCCTCAATTTCACATCTCTATCATCCGGAATAATAATACTTTTCGTAATCCTGGGTAACTGAGGAAATCCTTTTGTCATATAATCGACGGCTCCGGGCATATTAATTCTCGAATAACCTTTATTATCGATTATAACAGTATCGAGATAAAAACCGGTAATAGCAAATTCCAATCGCGTATTTCCGTAATTATTGCCGGAAATATCACACTGAATATTCCTCGAACTACTCGATTGAAGAGTTACCCAGTTACTCAAAATTAAAAAAATTAAAACCATGTAACAATTATAATTGTTTAACTTAAACAGTCAAGTCGAGAAAATTAAAACAACTGCAACCACGAGATAACACAGATTTTCTTACCGCAGAGACGCGAAGCCCAACCACACAACCCCAAATTTAACCACAGATTACACTCATTATCACAAGATTTTCTATGCCACAAAGACACAAAGAAAAGCATTTGGTCCAATGTCCATAGTTCAAAGTCCAAGGTCAACACCAATTCAAATGTAGAAACTAAGGCTTTTGTTTTTTACCAGCGACCAGCGACCAAAGACTAATGCCTAAATCATTCATACTGTTAGACACGGATTTTTTTGCTTGTTTTAACTCAACAAACTCAATAAACCCAACAAACTCAAAAAACTCAGCACTCAGTTCTCGGCACTCCGCACTCTTTTCTTCGCACTAACGCTTCTACGCACATACACACTAAAAATGTTATATCTAAAACCCAGGACCTAAGACCTATTTCTAACATGTAAGAATGTAGGGATTGTAGTTTTGCCTTTTACTATTCAACCACTAAACCATTTAACTATTTAACCGATCCGAAGGATTGCTCGTGTTCAAGAAGCCATTTCTTTCTATGAACCCCACCCGCAAATCCTCCGATTTTACCATTACCCATTATCACCCTATGGCAGGGTATGATTATTCCGATGGAATTAAAATGCACAGCCATACCGACACTTCGGGCACCACGCGGATTTCCAACTCTTCTGGCAAGCTCACCGTAAGAAACGGTTTCTCCGTAGGGAACTTTCAACAATTCTTTCCAGACTTTTTTCTGATAATCTGTACCTTTCATTATAAGTTTAAGGTCGAATTTTTTTCTTACACCTCTAAAATATTCGATCAATTGTTCCTTTATGGGAGAATCGGAACGTTTTATACAAATATCATCTTTAATAAAATCAGATAACTTTTTAGAATAATCTCCATCAATAAAACTTAACGTTAAAACGCCTTCTTCTTTCCATACAAAAAATACATTCCCAACCGGAGAATCAATCTGATTCCAAAATAAAGTATTATTACCTTTTCTTTTTACCACCAAGAGTCTTTTTTTGATCTAATAGCGATTTTATTTTTCTTATTTCCATCAAATTTGTGCTTCCTGAGACAGATACAGGCTCTCCCGCTGTCAAAATAACAACATCTTTTTTCTTAACCAATCCTTTATCATAAAGAAATTCGGCGGAGTCACACAACATTTCGTCGACGTGCTTATGGAATTTAGCTATAAAGGGAGTTACACCCCACACAAGATTCATCTGTCTTTCCACGACTTCTTTATCCGTAAATGCAAGTATATCGATATCCGGTCTAAATCTGGCAATTTTTTTCGCCGTATATCCCGAAGAAGTATGCGCGATTATAAATTTAGCTGAACTATCCCTGGATGCCTGCCAAACATTTCTTGCTATAATATCGGCTATTCCAGTCTTTTCTGATTTTAAAGCTTCCGGTAATCTTCCCTGTAAGTAATTTTCCATCTTTTGAACCGTTTCAGCCATAAATTGAACTGACTTAACCGGATATTTACCAATCGCGGTTTCTTCCGATAACATAACCGCATCGGCACCGTCTTCTACCGCATTAGCCACATCCGAAACTTCAGCCCTCGTAGCCCTGGGATGCTCGGTCATGGACATCAACATTTGTGTTGCAACTATTACAGGTTTCTCGTTCTCAAGACATTTACGTATTATGGTTTTTTGTAAAAGGGGAACATCCGAAGCCGGCACCTCGACCCCGAGATCACCTCTGGCGATCATAACAGCATCTGAAATTTTGAGTATCTCATCAAGATTATTTACCGCATCAATATGTTCGATTTTAGAAATAATTTGCATGCTCGATTTTTCTTCCTTTAATACTTTTCTTATTTTCTTTATATCTTTTGCTCTTTTAACAAACGAAGCTGCCACAAAATCGAATCCAAGCTTCGCGCCGAATTTTATATCGTCGAGATCCTTTTTTGTGGGAGCGAAGAGGCCTATATCTTTACCGGGAATATTAACAGATTTCTTTGTTGATATCTTGCCTCCATAGATCACTCTGCATTTAACTGATGAGCCGCCAGATTCCTCCACTTTAAGTTCCACACTACCATCAGATATAAGAATTGTATCGTCTTTTTTTAAATAATTGAACAATTCGGGATAATCGACAGATAATTTTTTCTCGTCCCCTAAAATATTATCTCTCACAAACTCAACCTCTTCTCCTCTGAACAGTTCGGTACCTTTTTTTACCTTTCCGAGCCTGACTTCCGGACCCTGAGTGTCCATAATTATTCCAATGTGAGGTACTACTTTCCTCAGATTTTTATATGTTTGCCTCGCATCTTTTTGTGTACGATGGGAAAAATTAAGCCGGGCTATATTAAGCCCGTTTTCTACCATTTCCTTAATTACATTGCTGTCTTCTGACGAGGGACCGATAGTAGCGATTATTTTTGTTTTTCTCATTTATTACTCCTTATCTATATATGATATAAACATATCGTAAACTTTGTCAAGCGTTTCTTTACTAACTTAACTATTAGCTTTTAGCCTTTCGCTGTTAGCCAAAAAAATAAATATAAAATTCTGTTGTTGCATTTTGGTAATGTGTGTGATAAGCGAAAAGCAAAAGGCTAACAGCAAATAGCTGGAGGAGTTTGGAGTTGGGAGATTACAATCTTTCGTTTTTAATCAAATCTTCTAACTTTTGACGTTCCCTGATCTGTCTTATTTCTTTTCCGTCGTACAAATACTCGGCGGGAAAAAGTCTGCCATTATAATTAGAAGCCATGGTTCTAGTATAAGCACCGCAGCTGTAAATTATAAGCAAATCTCCAATATCCAGAGAAGGGAGCTCGTAAGTTCCGAACTCATCAGAATTTTCACAGATGGGACCTACAACACGAGTTTTTACCCTATTACCAATCTTTTCAAAAAGAGGTTCGATATGATGGTAGGCGTCATATATCGCGGGACGTGGATTATCATTCATTCCTGAATCCACAACAAAAAGAGGTACGCCTTCTCTCTCTTTTACATCGATAATTCTGGTAACAATAAAACCCGCTTCCCCAACCAAAAATCTTCCCGGTTCAAGAAAGACCTGTACGTCATATTTATTAGAAATTTCCCTGTAAGTCTGGCTGAGAACACCCGGATCGAATCCTTTTTCTCCTTCTTTATAAGGAATTCCGAAACCACCGCCAAGGTTTATATACTTTATTGGTAAACCTTTGTTATTAAAAAAATCTATCGTACTTTCGATCTTCTTAAGCGCTTCAAAATAGGGTTCAGGCTCAAGAAGCTGTGAACCTATGTGATAATGAACGCCAACAAGTTCTATATTTCTAAAATTTTTTGCTACATCATATACCTTATCGATATCTCGCACCGGTACACCAAACTTACTCCAGGAAGAACCGGTTGAAAGATGAGAATGAGTCTTCGGAAATATTCCGGGATTTATTCTTATAAAAGCATTAATCTTCTGAGGCGAATCCTTCGCGCAGTCATCAAGAAGAATCGCTTGATCGAGAGATTCAAAATTGAAAAACTTTATTCCCTTATTGATAGCAAAGGCTATTTCTTCTTTCTTCCGTGCAAGACTGTCGTAGAGAATTTTCTCACCCGGAATACCGGCTTTTAAAGCCTTAAAAATCTCTCCGGGAGAAACTACTTCCGCGCCTACATTGTTCTCATTCATAATACTCAACAGCGAAATAGAAGAATTGGCCTTAATCGCAAAAAAAATCTTCGCGAAATCAGAAAAACTTTCCTGTAATATTCCGGCCTTTTTTTCTATTACCCTTCTATCATAAATATAATAGGGGGTAATTATTTTTTCCAGATCCTTCAAAATTTCTTTAAACATAGCGGCTCAATAATAACTTTAACCTAACTTTTGTCAACCATATATCAAAAATTGTTAGAGCGTTAGTGCGTGTGTGCGTTAAAGGGTTAAAAGAAACAAGCTGAAAAAACCAACTTACCCACAGATCAACTATATTATTCATTTTGTTTTTAAATTTCAATATTTGAACCAATAGAAAAACTAAAACCTGATGTCATACTTTTTCTTATAAAACAAAGAATTTAAGGAAAAGCATACAAATTTAGGGGGGTTGCGTTATGTAAATATTTATATAAATTAACATAAGAAATATGGGTGGATGCGCAAAAAAAGGTGGGTCTACCCATCTTTAATTATGTGGAATAAAAAAAAGAATTTAATACAATGGAAAGAATTGAAGAAAAAATAAAAGAAAAAACAGAAGCGGTGCTAAAAAGCATGAAAGGCAACTTTTCCCTTGAAGGTCTGGATATTCAGACTACCAATGGAACAAGTTTAATTAAAATCTACGTGCAAAAACCCGGAGGCATAACAATCGACGATTGCGCGCACATCTCCGAAAAAATGTCTGTGCACCTCGAGGTCGACGGTTTTATATCCGGTTCTTACAGACTTGAGGTTTCCTCCCCCGGAATCGAAAAAAAGGTGGCAAAATGATAAATAAAAGTATAGTAACAATGTTAACAGAATTAGCGACAGAAAGGGACCTGGGAAAAGATTTTGTGCTCGAAACACTTAAGGAAAGTTTAATTACGGCGGCTAAGAAAAAATACGGTCGAACCGATAATCTCGGTTGCGACATTTCCGAGGCTTCCGGGAATATCAGGCTTTACCTGATAAAAACCGTTGCAGAAGATGTTACTGATCAGGATACTGAAATTTCTCTAAAAGAAGCCAGAAAAATAAAGCCGACGATTGAATTAGGTTCGGTTTTCAAAGAAGAAATACCGGTAGATGAATTCGGCAGAAACGCTATAAATATCGTAAAAAACACCCTTATCCAGAGAATAAAAACCAATGAAAAAGAAATGCTCTTCGAAAAATATAAAAACAGAAAAGGAGAACTGGTCTCCGGAACCGTTTCCAGAATATACTCGACCGGAGCATATATCAAGATCGGAGATATCGAAGCCTTTCTACCCAGAGAAGAACAGATACCTAACGAACGCCTTCGAAGAGGATCGCAAATAAAAGCTCTTATTAAGAATATAACCTCCAGTCCGGAAGAAGGTGACGAAGAAAGAATAAGGATAAAAGGTCCGATTATATACCTTTCCAGGATTCAACCCGAATTCGTAGCTCGTTTGCTCGAATTTGAAATACCTGAAGTACTTCATTCTAAGGTGGAAATTAAAGATATCGCGAGAAAACCCGGTGTCCGGGCGAAAGTTTCGGTCTACTCACAAAATGAAAAAGTAGATGCAGTTGGGTCCTGTGTGGGACACAAAGGCAGCAGAATAAAATCTATTGTCAGAGAACTTTCCGGCGAAAGAGTAGACGTCGTACACTGGAAAAAAGATAAAGCAAAATACGCCGAAAAAGCCTTATCTCCCGTAAAAGTTGTAGAATCTAAAAAAATAGATAAAAATAAAGTATTGTGTATAGTTCCCGACGACGAATTAACCGGAGCCATCGGAAAATTGGGAGAAAATGTCGCTCTGGCTTCTGAACTCACGGGAGTCAAAATCGATATAAAAGTAAAAAGCGAATACAGGAAAGAAAAAGAAAGCGAAGAAAGAAGCAAAATAACTGTAGATGATCTGGACGTAACCGATCATATAAGAAAAATACTTAAAAAAGCAGGATTTGAAAACGCGCAGGATATACTATCGAAAACCGATGAAGAACTTGGACAGATAAAAGGAATAGGAAAGAAAAAATTGAAAGCAATTCATAAAGCTATTCTCGATAAAATACAATAGGAAGATATATGCCAAAAAAGAAAGAGCAAAAGTTAAGAATATACGAATTGGCTAAAGAATTGGATATTGAAAGCAAAGAACTGCTTGATGTTTTTAAAAAGGAAGGGTTCAAAATAAAATCAGCTCTTTCTTCAATAACGGAAAGTGAAGCCAACGAAATAAAAAAGAAACTTCAGGGTAAAAAAACTAAGAAAGAGAAGAAAAAGAAAAAAGAAAGTAAAGTTAAGGAAACAAAAGAGAAAAAAAGGAAACCGGCACCCAAAAAATCCGCGCAGAAGGAAGCTAAACCAAAGAAACCCAAAAAAGAAAAAAAACCAGAGAAGAAAAAATCGGAAGAAAAGAAACAAACAGTTACGAAAAAAGAAAATTTAATTGAAGTAAACGAAACAAATTCTACTAAAGAATTATCAAAGAAAATGGATATATCGGCGGGCGAGATTATCAAAGCCTGTCTGAAACTCGGTATGAGAGTTACCATCAATCAAACCCTGGATTTAGACACAACAAATCTTATAGCGGAAGAATTCGGGTATAAAACAAAATTAGCCGAGCCCACCGAGGTTGAACAGCTAAAGAAAGAGACCTTCAATGTACAAAAGAAACCTCCGGTCGTAACCGTTATGGGACATGTCGATCACGGTAAAACAACTTTACTCGACTATATAAGGAAAACACAGGTAGCCAGTCAGGAATCCGGAGGTATTACACAAAAAATCGGAGCTTACCATATAGACTATAATGGCCATAAAATCACGTTCATCGATACCCCGGGACACGAAGCTTTCACTTCCATGAGAGCCAGAGGAGCAACCGTTACCGATATTGTCATCCTGGTTGTAGCGGCCAATGAAGGAGTAAAAGCTCAAACGATCGAAGCGATAAACCATGCCAAGGCTGCAAAGGTACCAATTATTGTAGCAGTTAATAAAATAGACTTAGCTTCAGCCAATCCGTCCAAGGTATTGGCGGATTTAGCTGAAGAAGATGTATTGGCTCACGAATACGGCGGAAGTGTAATAGCCGTAAATATATCAGCGGCAAAAGGCATAGGAATAGATGAACTTCTTGACGCGATTATACTGCAAACCGAAGATCTGGATTTGAAAGCTCCGAGGGAAGGACCCGGCAGCGGTATAGTGCTGGAAACTCATATCAGAAAAGGAATAGGCAATGTGGCGACTGTGGTAGTTAAAGAAGGTCAGATAAAAGTTGGCGATTCCTTTATCGCCGGCTCGACCTCGGGAAAAGTCCGTTTGATTCTGGATGAACACGATAAAAGGTTAAAAACCGCCGATGTTTCTTCAGCGGTTCAGATATCTCAATTTGATTGCCTACCCCAAACCGGAGATATTTTTAAAGTCGTTAAAAACAAAAAAACCGCAAGAAATATTAGCGAGGAAAGAAAAAACTCTATGGAAGAGAAAAAAGAAAGAACGACAGTTAGCCTTTCCTCGTTATACGAAAAAATCCAGGAAGACAAGAAACAAACCTTAAATCTGGTTATAAAAGGCGACGATGCGGGTTCTGTGGACGCGTTAAGGAATTCGCTCGAGAACCTGCCGAAGGAAAAAATTCAAGTTAAAATAATTCATGCGGCTGTGGGACCGATTTCGGAAAACGACGTGATGCTCGCGGAAGCCTCTGAAGCCATAATCATAGGCTTTAAAGTAAAATCGTATCCGCAAACCAGGGAAGAGGCAAAGAAAAAGGGTGTAGAGATTAAAACCTACGATGTTATTTTCGAAATAACGGAAGATATCAAAAAAGCCATGCTCGGATTACTCGAACCCGAAAAAGAGGAAGTAAAACGCGGAGAAATAGAAGTCAGGAAGACGTTCGAAGGTTCAAATATCGGAAAAGTAGCAGGATGCTTCGTTCTATCCGGCGAAGTCCGCAATAATGACATCGCTTATCTCTTTAGGGATAAGGAAGAACTCGTAAAAACAAAAATAGCAACTCTTAAAAGATTCGACAAAGATGTGAAATCTGTGGAAGAGGGGTACGAATGCGGAATCAGGCTTAAAGATTTTGATTCGTTCAAAGAGGGTGACATTATAGAAAGTTACAAACTGGTTGAAAAAGAAACAAAACTTTAATTAGAATGTTCGTAGGCGTAGTGAGAGTAGAAATTTTCCTCCCGGGATCAAATTCTCTCAAAGCAAAGAGGAGAATAATCAACAGCATAAAAGGGAAAATACGGTCCAAATACAACGTAGGAATAAGTGAAATTGAATTCCTGGATAAATGGCAACACACACTAATAGGAATCGTCGGCGTTTCAAATGATTCTAAATTTCTGCAATCATCTTTTAACAAAATTGTAGATAGAATAAAAGCGTTTAGAGATATTAATGTTTTAGATTGGAGTATAAGAATAAACAATGAATTTAAGACTGAAACGGGTAAATTCGTATATAATGAAAGTAGTACCTGAAATAATAGAAAAAGAATTAAACGACCCCAGAATTGGTCTGGTTACAATTGTGTCGGTCGAAAGCAGCCCGGATTTGAAACACGCTACGGTATATTTTACCGTTCACGGCGGAGAAAAATCCGGAAAAATGCACAGTGAGGTTTTAAATCACGCGAGCGGATTTATACAGCATAAACTTTCCAGGCGTATAAAAATGAAAAATACGCCTATACTTAACTTCAAATACAGTCCGCTTACGAAAAAAACACAAAAGATCGAAAATCTTTTAAACCAGGAAAGAGAGAAAGAAAGTTGAAAAAAAACTGGCAAGAGGCTTACGAGTTAATAAATAAAAAAAAGAATTTCTTAATCGTAGCGCACAAAAATCCTGACGGTGATTCACTTGGCTCAGAAATAGCGCTTGCCCTGGCATTGATGAAGCTTAATAAAAAAGTTTATATTTATAATTCCGATCCACCACCGGAGAGATACTCAAAATTCCCAAAAGCCTCTCTTATACAGACAGAGAAGAAAAATTTTAAAGAAGATGTTACTATTTTCGTAGATTGCGCGGAAGTAAACCGTATAGGAAGAATAAAAGGAGATATCGACTTCACAAAACCTTCAATAAATATAGACCATCACGTCGGGAACACGAAATTCGCCACCATAAATATAATAAAACCAGACTACTCATCGACGGCGGAAATTATCTATAAATTCGTAAAAGATGAGATTCAGGTAGATAAAGAAATCGCCACATATCTCTATATAGGAATTCTTACAGACACCGGAGCTTTTCGATATCCTAACACTACGTCTCATTCTCTACGTGTCGCTTCCGAACTTGTGTCATACGGAGTAACCGCTTCTCAGGTTTCAGAATTCATCTGGTTTACAGATCCCGAAGCAAGAATAAAACTTTTAGGTGACGTTCTCAGAACCATGAATCTCTATAATAAAATCAGCATTATGACCGTAACACAGGAAATGCTGAAGAAACACGGCGCAAAAGAAGAAGATACAGAAGAATTTATCGATTATGGTCTTTCTATAAAAGGGATCGAAACCGCAGCTATAATAAAGGAAAGGGAAGGAGGAATATTAAAAGTTTCTCTTCGATCGAAAAATAACGTTCCTGTTCAGGAACTCGCCTCAAAATACGGGGGCGGCGGACACAGGACCGCGTCGGGATTCGCGGTTGAAAAGGAACTCGAACCATTCAAAAAAGAACTTAGAAAAGAACTGGAAAAATTAGTCGAAAAATATAATCACTAAATTTTTATCTTTTTTCTTATTCCCATAAACTTGGCAGCCTTTCTAATCGACTCATGGGGCGCCGTTATAAAAACTTCATCTCCCGCGTATATCTTACGATTACCGCGAGGAACACAGAATTCATCCTCTTCCTTCCTGAAAATTCCATTTATAAGACAATCTGATGGGAATCTATCGTCAGAAGCTATTTGCGCGATTGTTTTTTCCACAACATTCGAATCTTCGGGTATCTTGACAATAGCTATAGCTCCACTCCCTCCTCTGAAAGAATAAACAATCGAAACCTCGGGTTCCTCTATTTCAAAAACCAGGGGAGTCGCGCTCAGCTCTACAACGTCTATGGTATCTGTCGCACCCGCTCTATCGTAAACGGGTTTATACGAAGGATCTCTCATTCTGGCGTATATTCTCGGAACCCCATAACTGTTGGCGATGACCGTAAGCGAAAGATTATCCGCATCCAACCTCATCGAAGCAACAACCACATCCGCTTTTTCAATGCCTGCTTCTTTCAAAGTACTTATTTCAGTAGCGCTTCCTTTGATAGCCACAACTCCCAACCTTTCGTAAATATATTCACAAACTTCCGGATTTTCTTCTATAACTATAACATCGTGCTTGGAAGCACTCAATTTTTTTGCGACATTCGTCCCGAGAAGACCACCACCGCCTATGATTACATACACCTGTCACCTCCTATTTCCATGTATTTTTGTAAAATAACATCAATATCGGTAAAATTTCCAATCTGCCAGCAAGCATCCCAATAATATAAGTAAATTTAACAACCGGAGAAAGTTTTATCATCTCACTAGCTGAAATATAGCAGGGTCCTACATTGCCAAGAGCTGAAGCCATACCGGAAAAAGATTCGAGCGCCCCGTGATTGCTAAAAATAGCCGTAATAAGACCGCCTGTCGCAAGTAAAAACATCCATGCCGCGAATAAAGCGCCAATTCTACTTATCTCGTCAAAATCAACTCTATTTCCATCTACCATTATGAAACTCACTGAATTAATAGGATAAACAATGGATTGAATTTTGAATTTAATAAGCTTAAGTAAAATCCCTATTCTCAAAACTTTTAATCCGCCGGAAGTCGAACCCACACATCCGCCGATTACCATTAAAAAAAGAAAAATCTGTTTTGCTACACCACCGTAGATAGGTGCTCCAATATCTTGAGTCGCATATCCCGTGGTTGTAACAATCGCTACGACCTGAAAAATAGAAGTCCTTACTAAATCGGGAGAAAAAAAACTGCCGCGATTAAATTGTTCGAAGATCACAAGCCCGGCAGCCGTACAAATAAAAAGCCAGAACAATTTTATCTCATATGAATCCCATAAAGCTTTAATATCTCCCTGGAAAACTCTGTAATGAACCAGAAAATTAATTCCCCCAAATAACATAAATACAATTACTGTCCATTCAATAACATTCGATAGAGGATAATTCATAGCGGAATAATAACCTATACTCAAATCATGAGGAGAAAACCCTCCGGTTGAAATAGTGGTGAAAGAATGGGTAACGGCGTCAAAAAGATTTATCCCTTCTATCTTAAGAAGAAAAATAAGAATTAAAGTTAAGCAACCATATATAATCCATAAAATCCTTATAGTGTTGAACAAGCCGGGAGCTATTCTTTTAGTTCTGATCTTATGGCTTTCTCCCTCGAAAAGCTTTGGAGCGATACCTCCCTCAAAAATAATCAACAACGCGAAACTTAAAATTCCAAGCCCTCCTAACCACTGAGTTAAAGCCCTATAAAAAAGTATAGAGCGGCTTCTCATATCGAGCTCAGAAAAAACTGTTATACCGGTAGTCGTAAATCCCGACACTGTCTCAAAAAAAGAATCGATAAAACTTGCGTCAAATCCTATAAAATAAGGAAGCGAACCTATCAACGAAACGGTAATCCAGGATAATGACGCAACCAACATACCCTGTTTGTGATTTATTTTTTCTAAAGGTTTTCGCCCCTTTAAAGATACACCTAAAGCAAGAGAAATCAAAGCCGGTGTTAAAAAGGATTTTAGATTCACAAAACCACCTAAATATAAATAATCTACTATTAAAGGTATTAAAAAAAGAAACGAGGCGTATATCAAAATAATACCGAGGTACCCCAGAACGGGAGAAATTTCAAAAATAAATCGGGCTAATAATCCTTTTCTAACTTTCATTTGTTACAAAATATGAATTTTAACCTGAAATGTCAACGCCCCATCCCCCTACCCCAAAAAATCGAACCACAAAGACCACAAAGGGCACAAAGCCCCACCACACCCTATTTTTTATTTTTTGTTTTAACCTCCCAGCTTTCTAACATCCTAACTAATACATGACATGTAAAGCATATAGTAACTGTAGTTTTTCTAGCTAAAACCTAAAACCCAATACCTAAGACCCTTTTCTGACAGTTCTTGACAGGAAAACATAAAAGGTATACATTGTATATGAAAAAAAATAAAGCACAAACAATTCGCGAGTTTGAAAATCCTGAATTAAAGGAGTAAAAAAAGGCTTACTCATTAATGTTTAGGAAGCATGTTTGGAAATAAAAAAGAAGACAAGCTAAGACTTCAAACAAATAACAAAAAAAATGAGAGATTATGGTTTTTTGTTTCTCTTTGCATGTTATTAATCTCCGGATTTCTTGATTACTTCACAGGTCCGGAAATAGCATTTTCACTTATATACCTAATCCCTGTTGCGACAAGCGCATGGTTCACGAAAAAACCCTTTGCTATCGTCGTTTCTATTTTAAGCGCAGCTACCTGGATGAACGCCGAAATTTTATCCGGTCGATTTTATTCGCATGTAGCTATACATTTGTGGAATACAACTACCATGTTAGGATTTTTCCTGGTCGTAACTTTACTACTGGACCGTCTTAAGTCAAATCTACAGAAGGAACAAGTATTGTCTCGAATAGATTACCTTACCGGAGTAATGAATCCGCGATCTTTCTATGAATTTATGGACATAGAAATAGAAAGGTCTAAGAGATACGGACATCCCTTCACAATTGCATATATAGATATGGATAATTTCAAAAAAATAAACGATGAATTTGGTCATCCTGCCGGCGATAACATCCTGCGAATTTTCGCCGATACCATGAAAAACAATCTCAGAAAAACCGACGTAGTCGCCAGACTAGGCGGAGACGAATTTGTCATCTTTTTACCGGAAACAGATAGTACCGATGCTAAACAAGCTATAGAAAAAATTAAAAGATCAGTTAATAAAAATAAAAACCTTAAAGATTATTCCATAACATCCAGTATAGGTGCTTTAACTTACAAAACGAATCCGCCAAGTACAGATAAAATCATGAAATCAGTTGACTTGCTAATGTATTCGGTTAAAAAGCGAGGTAAAAACGGAACAGAATATTCAACTTGCTCAGATTTTAAAACCGATAATGCTGTTAATAAAAATAATAAAAAAGAATTATAAGGATAAAATATTGACTAATCAGGATTAACAAATTATAATTACAAAAATGAAAACAATTTTAGAAATAATATCATACTCTTTTTTCGCCGGGATAACTGTTTTTATCGGCGGAATACTATCAAGAATACTTGAAAAATTTAAGAACCATAAGACTCACAAATTAATAACTCATTTCGCTATTGCTTTCGGGGGCGGAATATTAATCGCTGCCGTTGGGTTTGTTCTAATCCCAAAGGGAATAGAAGAATTAACTCTATTACCTCTAATTTTATGCTTTGTCGGAGGTGTTCTTTTTTTCTCTTTTATCGACAGTAAAATTAAACAAAAAGGCGGATCGTTTGCCCAGATGATGGCAATGTTGATGGATTTTGTACCTGAAGCCATAGCTCTGGGAGGAGTTTTTGCTCATAATCTCAAACTCGGACTTTTACTGGCTATTTACATAGGATTACAAAATCTTCCGGAATCTTTTAACTCATATATTGAATTAAAACATTATAACCATTCCACAAAAGCATCTCTTTATATTTTATTCTTCTTAAGTTTTTCAGGGATTATCGCGGCTCTTACAGGTTACTTTCTCCTGATGAATAAACCAGACATTATAGCGGGTCTTATGGTTTTTTCTGGCGGAGGAATAGTCTTTTTAATGTTTCAAGACATTGCCCCGTTAGCAAAAATCAAAAATACGCTGCTCCCGGCAATGGGCGCATCCCTGGGTTTCCTTGTGGGAATAATCGGAGAAAAATTACTGGGATAAAAATGAGAATAGAAAAGAAAAATCTTGACAAATTGGAATCTATACCAAACGTGGGGCCGGCTATCGCCGTGAAACTGCGTTTAATCGGTTTCGGAACCCCCGCGGATTTAAAAGGAAAAGACCCTTACGCTATGTATCAAAAGATTCTTAAGTTAACCCGCAGACACCAGGACCCCTGCCTCCTCGATGTTTTTATATCTGCCGTGTCATTCTGCAACGGCAACCCACCGAAAACCTGGTGGGAATTTACCGCAGAGCGTAAGAAAAAATCGAATAAAACAAAATAGCAAAAAACCTTGAAAACAAATAAGATTAACACCTTGACAAATCGAATTTTTTTATTAAGATTAGTTACAAGATTTACAGTTTTCGGGGTTGACATTAATAGTCAACTTCTTAAATTAAAATATGCTTAAGAGCGCAGGAGGGGAAATGTTCGAAGGAGATAAACCAGAAGATATTGAAAAAATGGAAGAAAAAGAAATAAAAGACAGAGAGGAAAGGGATTTTGAAAGTATGGAAGCAATAATTTCAGAAATGGAAGAACAAAACGAAGAGCTCAAGGATAAATATCTTCGAGCGCTGGCGAATTATGAAAACCTTCGCAAAAGAGCCATACAGGACAAGGAAAAAATCTACAATTTTACACTGGAAGAGGTTTTCAGGAAAATTCTTCCCATTCTCGATGATTTCCAAAGAGCTTTTAAATCTTTCAATGAAAGCGAAAAAAATAAAGAAGACTACAAATCTTTTCAAGAAGGGATTCGTCTCGTGCGTTCCAATCTTGAAACCCTGCTTAAAATGTATAATATTGAACCATTCGAATCTGTGGGAGAAAAATTCGATCCTTCAAAACATGAAGCAATCCACGTCATGGAAAAAGACAACGAAGAAGACGGCAAAATACTTGAAGAAACGGAAACAGGATACAAAATCAGAGATAAAGTCCTGCGACCGTCAAAAGTGGTAGTAGCCAAAAAAACGGAAAACAATGAAAACAAAAACAATGCAAAAGATAGTACTCAAGGAGGAGAAGAAGAATGAAAGAACCTGTAATAGGAATCGATCTGGGGACAACGAATTCAGTTGTAGCAATTGTCGAGCAATCCGAACCGGAAGTAATTTCTAATCCGGAAGGACAGAGAACCACTCCTTCGGTAATTGGATTTAAGGAAGGAGAAGAACTTGTAGGACTGCAGGCAAAAAGGCAGCAGCTTACCAATCCTCAGAATACCGTTTATTCGGTAAAAAGATTTATGGGAAGAAGATTTTCAGAAGTTGAAAACGAAAAGAAAAAAATCCCATTTGACGTTACAAAAGGACCCCATGACGACGCCAGAATTAAAATAGAAGATAAAGTGTATTCTCCGCCGGAAATCTCCGCGAAAGTCCTACAGTATCTTAAAAAAGCGGCGGAAGAACACGTTGGCAGAGAAGTCAAAAAAGCGGTAATAACCGTACCCGCTTACTTTAACGACTCTCAGAGAAAAGCGACAAAAGACGCCGGAGATATAGCCGGGCTCGAGGTACTAAGGATTATCAACGAACCGACTGCGGCTGCTCTCGCCTATGGACTAGGTGAAAAGAAAGAAGAGAAGATAGCCGTTTTTGACCTTGGAGGAGGAACTTTCGATATATCTATACTTGAAATAAGCGAAGGCGTTTTCGAAGTTCTTTCCACAAATGGCGATACTCATCTCGGAGGAGATGACTTTGACCATGCCATAATGGAATGGTTAATAGAAGAATTTAAAAACGAAACAGGTATAGATATTTCCGATGACAGAAGCGCTGTGCAGAGAGTACGCGACGCCGCCGAAAAAGCCAAATGCGAACTTTCCACAATGAAAGAAACCACTATAAATCTTCCCTATCTGGCGGGAGATAAATCAGGAGCGAAACATCTTGAAAAGAAACTAACAAGGGCTAAACTGGAAAGCCTTTGCGAAGATTTATTGAAAAGAGTCGAAGGACCTGTAAATAATGCGCTGAAAGACGCGAATTTAAGTATTAAAGACATCGATGAGGTTCTCCTGGTGGGAGGTATGACCAGAATGCCTTCGGTTCAGGAAAAAGTTAAAGAACTTTTCGGAAAAGAACCTCACAAGGGAATCAACCCCGATGAAGTCGTGGCTATCGGCGCCGCCATTCAGGGAGGAGTTCTAGCGGGAGACGTTAAAGATGTACTGCTTCTCGATGTTACCCCTTTATCTCTGGGAATTGAAACTCTTGGTGGAGTTATGACACCCATCATCCCCAGAAACACAACAATTCCCGCGGAAAAAAGCAAAATCTTCACGACAGCGGAAGATAATCAACCTGCTGTCTCCATCCACGTACTTCAGGGTGAAAGAAAAATGGCAGCGGATAATAGGACATTGGGAAGATTTGAATTAACAGGTATACCTGCAGCGCCCAGAGGTGTTCCTCAGGTAGAAGTAAGCTTCGATATCGACGCCAACGGTATACTCAATGTTTCAGCAAAAGATCTCGGAACAAACAAAGAACAATCTATTAAAATTGAATCTTCTTCGGGTCTTACAGAGGATGAAATCGATAAAATGAAATCCGAAGCCGAAGCTCACGCGGAAGAAGATAAGAAGAAAGAAGATTTAATCAATGCAAGAAATCAAGCCGATACTCTGATTTATTCAACCGAAAAAACTCTTAAAGAACACGGCGACGTCGTTTCAAACGAAGAACGCGGAAACATTGAAAATGCCGTATCCGACCTGAAAGAAGCGATTAAAACAGAAGATGTCGAAAATATCAAACAAAAAATCGAAAATCTTCAGAAAGCTTCTTATTCTTTATCCGAAAAAATGTATAAAAAAGCCGAAAAAGGATCTGCCGGGCAAGCTGGCTCAGAAAAACCACAGCAGGAGCAGAAAGAAGAAAAAGCAGGCGAAGAAGGAGAAAGCGAAGTTGAAGCGGATTATGAAGTAATAGACGAAGAAGAAGACAAAGAGGAAGAGGAATAAGAAAGTAATTAGAATATATGCAAAAAGTTAAGGATTACTATGAAGTCCTTGGGGTCGATAAAAACGCGAGTACCGAGGAAATTAAAAAAGCTTATAAAAAGCTTGCGCGGAAACACCATCCCGACGTAAATAAAGAAAACCAGAAAGAAGCCGAAAAAAAATTCAAAGAGATATCCGAAGCCTACGAAGTACTCGCGGACCCCGAAAAAAGATCCCGGTACGACCGTTATGGAAAAGAAGGGGTCCACTTTGAAGGGGGTAACTTCACATGGCAGGATTTCACACATCAGGACGACCTGCGGGATATTTTCGGAGACCTCTTTGAAAATCTTGGTTTCGGTACAAGAAGAGGCGGTGGCGGCATCTTTGGCGACATATTCGGACAGACTACCAGAAGGAGAGGGACTAAAAAGGTTCAAAAACCTTCCGGGGAAAACGTACGTATTCCTTTAGAAATATCATTAAAAGAAGCAGCCGAAGGCACAACTAAAAAGATAAAAATCCGATTATTCGAGAAATGCGGCAAATGCAACGGAAAGGGCGGAACAACGACCACCTGCTCAAGATGTAACGGAAACGGAGAAGTTCAGGTAAGCAGATCCAGCTTTTTCGGACAGATGATTTCCGTTTCAACCTGCCCGGTTTGCAGAGGTACGGGAGAAGTAGTGAAAGATGCCTGTTCCGATTGTCACGGTGAAGGAAGAGTAAAAAAAGAAAAACAAATATCTGTAAAAATTCCGGCAGGGGTCGAAACCGGAAATTACATTCCTCTGAGAGGAGAAGGCAATGTTGGCATACGAGGCGGTCCTAAGGGAGACTTAATCGTAGAAATAAGAGTAAAATCCGACTCAAAATTCAAAAGAGAAGGAAGCAATCTGAGATTAAAAGTACCTATAAGCTACAAAACCGCCATCGAAGGCGGGAAAGTCACAATCCCCACACTCGACGGAAAAGTAAAATTGACCATTCCCGCCGGAACAAAATCCGGAAGGATATTTGTACTGAAAGGCCAGGGAATGGGTTATCTATACGGAAGCGGCAAGGGAGACCTTTTAGCCGAAGTATATATCTGGACGCCCGAAAAGGTGTCCAAGAAAGCAAAGGATTTACTAAAAGAACTCGATAAAGAACTCGGAAAACCCCCGAAACTATAAAAGGGTTAGTCTGTTAGAGAGTTAGAGCGTTCGCAAATCCCAACTCTTAACTCTGCTACGAAGGCACTTCTCTACAAATAATTGTAAATTGCAAGTTGTAAATTTCAAATTGAAAATTTTAAAACAGATCAACATTCAAAACCCTTAATTCTTATCAGCCGTGAGCTGTAAGGCGCATGCCGTAGGCTTATTTAACTACTTATTGTAAACTTCTTAATAATTATAATCAATTAGTTATTCAAAGTATTTGACAATTTGAAATTTTTTCATATAATAGTATAAAATGAATACTATAAAACTATTTCTACTTATATTGATATCCCTAACTCTAAATGGCGGAGGATGGGGATATATAGATACAACCGGGAAGTGGTTTATTGAACCACAGTTCGATGACGCGGGTGACTTCTCTGAAGGATTGGCGGTGGTAAGAATAGGATACCAATACAGATACATCAATAAGAAAGGAAAAATAGCTATCAAGTCAAAATTCGATGACGCTATGCCGTTTTCCGAAGGGTTATCAGCAGTAGAAAAAGACTACAAAGAAGGGTATATCGATAAAAAAGGTAGATGGGTAATCAAACCGAATTTTGATTACGCGGACGATTTCTCAGAAGGATTGGCGAGTGTAAAAATTGTTGATAAATACAGAATCATCGATAAATCCGGAAAATGGGTAAGCAATATTCAGTGTGATTTTATAGGGGAATTTTCAAAAGGATTTGCATTGGCAAGAGAATACGACAAATATGGATATATCGATAAAACCGGTAACTGGGCGATCGAACCAAAGTTTGATGATATAGGGAATTTTTCCGAAGGTTTGGCAAGAGCAAAAATAGATGGTAAATATGGTTATATAGATACAACCGGTAACTGGGTAATAGAACCTCATTTTTTTAATGCCTGGGATTTTTCGGGTGGCTTAGCCAGGGTAAAGATATCAGAGTGGAAAAACGGTATTTTTGGATATATAGATAAAACAGGTGAAAGAGTAATCAGAGCTCGTTTCAGGGACGCGGGAGACTTCTCAGAAGGCTTGGCAAAGGTAATGGGTCCTATATGGAAAAGAAGCAAATACGGATACATCGACAAAAAGGGAAAGTGGATAATAAAACCTCAATTCGACGGAGCATGGGATTTCTCCGAAGGAGTTGCCAAGGTAAAAATTGGCCAACAATACGGATACTTCTTTAAAAACGGAATGTGGGTATGCAAGCCCAAATTTCTGGAAGGGGGAGATTTCTCCGAAGGGTTGGCGGCGGTAGAGATATTGTATTAGGCACACTATTACGCACTAACTAAAATCACCAATACTCGATTCTTTTCTAATCAACTAATCAACCAATTAACTTGGATTCTTAGATCTAATGTTTAATCGGTACAAAAATCCACATAAGGATATAAATTAATATACCTGCACCTCCGTTGATCAATAATGCGATAAAGATCATACGGAAAATTATGGGATCGATATCAAAATACTCGCCTAAACCACCACAAATACCTGCAATCAAGCGATAATCTCTTGAACGATATAGTTTCTTCATTATATTTCCCCCTTATTCAAAATTATTAATCCTCTCCTGTCTTCCCGCTTTTCAATACCCTGATTATCTCCCCCATATACATTCTGTGGTAATCTTTTTCCGGATAGTTATCCTCGATAGAATTATCCAGAAAATTTTTCGGATTTAAGTCTTGAAAATATATTTTTCTAGCTTCGATAACCAGCCTCGCTTCACCGAAAAACGGAATCCCTCTACTCCCCTTTACAGGGGTGAGTCCGGTTTTTTTTATTTTGTCTACATCCCTGCCCGAACGGGTGCCGCAAAAATCAAGAGTATCCCTATATTCTTCCTCAAAAAAGGAAAGTGTAAAATGATTCGATTTTTCCATAAATTTATAGGTGTATCTGGTAGGTCTCACCACACAAAAGCAAACTTTTTTATTCCACAACATTCCCATACCACCCCAGCTCGCAGTCATCGTATTAAAAGAATCCATACTGCCCGCCGTTATCAGCATCCAATCCAGACCTATTATTTGGAATACGTTATCATCCATTTCAAAAGGATCTATTAATTCAAAATCATTCATCATATAATTATCTCTAAAATAAATTATATAATGAAATTCTGTTGTCAAGGATTGCTGATCGATAAAATATCATACGGTTTATACGTGTTGTGTTTGTCCTAAACAAAAAACAGCGACGTATTAAATCGCGCATAACTTATACCCCTAAATTTCTAATAATTTTGCGCTTTCTCGACTTCATATTTAGAGGTTGAGATGATCCGACTCGTATCCTCTGTGTTTTATCAAGGCATAACGTTGGATAAACAGATAAAGATCCCGTTATTCTCTGTGGTTAATTTTAGATTTGAATTACGATAAATTTTTTGCCAGAAAAACAAGAAACGGTTTCAGCATTTGAAGGAACCTAATGGTAAACGGATTTTTCTGCAACATTAAATCAAAAGCTTTAGCTGAATAAAACATCGGATACATACTTTTTTCTATCATATCCTGATAAACCTTAAGAGATTTTCCCCTTCTTAAATTCAAATCGATTACATTCGAAGCCAAATAAGCGGATTGCACGGCATTATATATTCCGCCGCCCGTGGCGGGATTAACAAGAGAAGCCGCGTCCCCGATTAGAAGAGTATTTTTCCATACCAATAATTCGGGAAAAGAAAACAACGGATAAGTCCATTTGTAAATATTTTCCGGTTCAGGAAATCCGTAATCTTTTAACATCCTCTTCAATATAACTTCACCATTTCTAAAAGCGCCGGGCTGCGTTCCGAATCCTATATGAGTTATATTGCCCTTTGGAAATAACCAGGCATAACCGCCTTTTGTATAAGAGAAATCAAATCCTAATTTCTTATCAAAACGGACGGGGACATCCGCGCTTATGGTCTTCATCATGCTTTTAAATTTCCTATACCTGCCGAATCTTCTCAATACGCCATTTACTCCGTCAGCTCCCACTATTATTCTCCCTCTGAATTTACCCAGCGTAGAATAAACCGTTTCTCCACTGACTTTAATAACTCTGCATTTTTCTAAAAAATCAGCTCCCGAAGCAATAGCTTTCCGAAGTAGAAAATCGTCGAACCTCTTTCTGTTCACCGTATAAGCTATGGGAGTTCCGATCTCGATACTGAAACTCTGTCCGTTTTTGGCAAAATAAAAACCCGTGGCTTTATCTTCCACGACCGGTTTAAGAGAAAAAGGGAAAAATTTACTTAAAGAAATCTGAAAAGCTCCCGCGCAGGGCTTGACTCTCGGAAATTGAGCTTTATCCAGAAGCAGGACATCGAATCCTTCCTGGGATAAAAAATAAGCGAGAGAAGAACCGGCAGGTCCCGCCCCGCAGATAATGACATCTCTTTTATTCACCATCAAACCTCAAACAAAAAATAAAAAAAAAGAACCCAATGTCAAGACTTAGACAAAGCTATCGGCTTTCAGCTCACGGCTAACAAGAATTAATAATTAATTCTTGTAGTTAGAATGTTAGGAAGTTAGGAAGAAAAACCACAAAAACGATTTCGCGACTTAGTGCTTCTGTAGCAATTTTAGGTTTTAGGAAAAAATTAAAAAGCCAACACTCAAAATTCAAAATTAGTATAGCGTCTTTGCGGCGAAACCACAAAAAAATTTTTAGTATTGACATTATAGCGAAAATCTCTTATATAGTATATTAAACAATTAACAAAAGGAGGTTTAATTATGGATTATAATGATGTTCCGACCGGGTTAATTGGGGGTGTATCCGCTGGTGTTGGTATTGTATATCTGGCAATAATCATTTTAATGATTGCCGCGATGTGGAAAATTTTCACCAAAGCGGGAAAACCAGGCTGGGCGGCAATAATACCGATTTATAATACAATAGTATTACTGGAAGTGGTAGGAAAACCTATATGGTGGTTTTTACTGATGTTTATTCCTTTCGTCAACTTCATAATACTAATTATAGTCGATCTTGAACTCGCAAAGAAATTCGGACAGAGCACTGGATTCGCGATTGGACTAATACTTCTGCCTGTTATATTTTATCCGATACTTGGTTTCGGAAGCGCCCAATATCAGGGATAGTACAATTTCTATTTAAGATTCGTCCGAATCTAAAAAAGCCGTAGATATCCGTTCTGCGGCTTTTTTGTTTCAAACTACACACTTTTATCCTGGATATATGTGTGTAGTTTAACCAGCTTTTATTTTCTCGTTTAAAATAATTCGTGCTATTATTGTAATTCGTTTTTTATATGCTTGACAGTCTAAATGAAATAATTATAATAATTTTAAGGAGGCTCTGAATGAAATCATTCGATAAATTCTTTATTTTTTCTCTTTTATTGATATTGAGTTGCACATCCGGCAGTTCCGTTGAACCGGATTATTTTCTAAAAACTTCTGAAAATAGACCATACGGAATCGCTTTTGATAATAATGGATTAATGTATATGATAACCGCCCCAGAAACCGGTAACGGAACATTGTTTAAGGTTACACCGGATGGAAAGATTACCGATATAGCAATACTTGAAGGAAGTTTCATTGGTCCCGGAATTTATATCGACGATAACAACGGAATATTTATAACAGTAGGAAATAAACTTCTAAAAGTCTCTCCTGACGGCAATACCGAAATAATCGCAGATGGCTTTAAATTATGTTTCGATGTGAAGGTAGATAACAACGGAAACATTTATATCGCGGATGATCTAAAAGGTATTATATACAAAATCGATTCCTCGTGTGAGAAAAACATCTTTTTCGAAAGCGATACGACCGGTCCTTTTGCCCTTACGAGTATAATTCTTGATAACAACAATGAGAATTTGTATGCAAGAGAAGGAAATAGGATAATCAAACTCAAACTAAACTCGAATAGCAGTTCTGAAAAACCAGGGGTTATCATAGATAATACTAAAATGTTTTATTTGTGCAGAGACAACAATAACAATATATACGCGAGCACAATCGACAACGTAATAAAAATCGATACCGGCGGAGAAATTAAATATCTCTCCGGAAAACCGCTAAAAACTTCAATCGGTGTAGCCGTCGGAGGTAAAGGATTCGACGAGAAAAGCCTGTACGTTTCTGTTGAGGACGGAATAATAAAATTACCTATTATTAAGTAATTTAAAATAAATAGCTTACTATTTATAGCAAATAGGTTTTAGGTTTTGTTAGTGAGTAAATGCGTAGAAGCGTTAGAGCGTAGAAAGGAGTGCAGAGTACTGAGTGCTGAGTTTTTTGAGTTTATTGGGTTTATTGAGTTCATTGTGTTCAACTTAAAACAATTTAAAAAACCTGAAAATCCAAGTTTATCTGTTTCCTATTTCTTTTTAATTTACAACTTACAATTTACAATTAAATACTGAGAAGCTACTTTGTTTGAGAATAATTTTTTCGGAGAGGAGTGGGGTTTAGCTGAAAGCCTTGATCCGTAAGCTGACAGCGAATTAGCTTCGTGCCTTTGTGTTCTTTGTGTGAGAATTGTTTTGGGGTTGTCGGTAGGGTTTCAAACAACAAAACCTTTTTCTCTGTGATCTCTGTAGTCAATAAAACAAAATAAATGGGTGTGGCGGGGTAATCTTGTGGTTACTTATCCTTGTTATCGGAAATCAGTTTCAAAAACTCCTCTTCCCCGATAATCTTCACATCTAATTTTTTAGCATCCTCAATTTTCGAGCCGGGATTCTCCCCCACAACCACAAAATCTGTACTTTTGGAAACGGAACCGGTAGCCCGTGCTCCCAACTTCTCGACTAAATCTTTCGCTTCTCTTCTGGTATATCTTTCAATTTCTCCGGTAAAAACAAACTTTTTCCCGCTTAAAGGGAGCTTCACTCCTTTTTCGATTTCTTTCTCCATTCTAACTCCCGCTTTTTGAAGCTTCTCTATAACGGTAAGATTCTTTTTATTTTCCAAGAAGGACACTACGGAAGATGCTGTATTCTCCCCTATTCCTTTTATTTCAAGTAAAGCTTCGCATGTGGCGTTTTTTAAATTATCCATCGAAGGGAACTCTCCGGCGATTATTTTAGCGTTATAAGTTCCCACAAAAGGAATTCCCAGAGAAAAGACCAATCTATCGAACAATCTATTCTTACTCTCTTCTATACCTTCCAATAAATTTTCCGCTGATTTGCTTCCCATCCGTTCGAGTTTTTCTACATCTTCCCGCTTCAGATAATAAAGATCGGCGTAATCCGACACCAATTTCTTCTCGACCAATTGATCCACAAGAACTTCTCCCAGACCTTCTATATCCATACCATCTCTGGATCCGTAATGAATAATACTCTTCTTAACCTGGGAAGGACACCCGATATTTATACATCTATAGTAAACCTCTCCCTCGGGACGAACAAGATTTTCACCGCAAACGGGACACTTTTCCGGGAATTCGAATTTTTTCTCACTTCCGTCCCTCGCTTCTTTTTTGACCCCGACAACATGAGGAATAATATCTCCGCCCTTTTCGATATAGACTTCGTCCCCCACCATAATATCCTTTCTTTCAATTTCGTCTTTATTAAAAAGAGAAGCCCGGGAAACGGTTGTTCCGGCTATCAAAACGGGCTCCAGTAAGGCTATGGGTGTGGCGATTCCCGTCCTGCCGATAGATATTTTTATATCATCTAAATGGGTAACTTTTCTCTCCGCGGGAAATTTATACGCCACCGCCCATCTGGGAGACTTCGAAGTTGAGCCCAATAATTCTCTCATTTTAATATCGTTGATTTTGAAAACCAATCCGTCGGTCTGGTAAGGCAACTTAAATCTCTTCGTACTCCACTCATTTATTAAATCTTTCGAATCTTCAATACTGCTTCTGACTTCCCTAAGGGGAATAACCTTAAAACCTATTTTTTCCAGAATATCCAGCGCTTCCCTGTGTTTTTTAATATTATCCGGTAAAGTGCCGTAAGAATGTATGTAAACATCGAGATTTCTTTCCGCCACAATACGGGGATCGAGATTCTTTAAAGTGCCCGCGGTCGCGTTTCTGGGATTGGCGAACAGCTGTTCCTCTTTTTCCTCTTTTTCTTCATTCAATTTCAAGAAAGAAGAATCAGGCATAAAAACTTCACCTCTGACCTCGATCCTTGCAAAATCTTCCCCTTTTTTTAATAACTCGAGAGGAACACTTTTTATTGTCTTTATATTCTGTGTTATATCGTCTCCCGTTACTCCGTCGCCCCTTGTAGAGCCTCTGATGAATTTACCGTTCTCATATTCGAGAGAAACAGCCACTCCGTCTATTTTTTGTTCTATAACCCATTCAATTTTATCGACTTTATTTTCAAGATTTCTAAGCACTCTCTGCTCAAATTCCTCGAGCTCTTCCTGATCATAAGTGTTATCCAGGGACAACATCGGGGGGTCATGAGTGACATTATCAAACTCTTTGACGGGTTTCCCTCCCACTCTTTGCGTGGGAGAATTAGGATCTTGTAATTCAGGATATTGACCTTCTAAATCCTGAAGTTTTTTCATTAACCGATCAAATTCGTAGTCGGATATTTCAGGCTGATTTAAAACATAATACCTGTAATTATGGTATCGAAGCTTTTTTCGGAGCTGCTCAATTTCTTTTTTTATTTTATCAGGCACACTCATTTGATTTAGCGTTACCGGAAAATAAAATATTAAAATTTAAAAAGTAAAATGACAAATAAAAATGCAAAATTATATTCCCACCCAATTACAGAAAAATAAAAAAACATCTGTGCAACTCGTATGACTTGTTTTTATTTTTTTTAACTTCTTTTTGAAATTTAATTTATAACTTTCCATTTTAATATTTAATTTTTACATTTGAAAGCTCTACAGCGACAGACATTGCCTTTAGCAAAAAAGCTATTTCTTACCTTAATGCTATAAAATACCCGAGATCAGTCCATCTGTTTTCTCAAAAACGTAGGCACATCGAGATCTTCGATAGATTTTTTATCTCTCATAAGAGCAGGGCTTTCGAAAATTTCAAGATTTTCTTTTAATTTATTTAACTCGCTAAGTCCGTCAAAATCCCTGGCAGTTGTTATTCCTCTAAAATCTATTTTATCGATTTCATCCCTTTCTGGCTCACCAATACCTGTCGCGATCAAAGTTATTTCCGCCTCGCTGCGGTTTTCTTCAAATACTACTCCCATAAATATATCGTTTTCTTCATCGTCCACAGCGCCAACAGCTTCTCTAATAACCTCCATAGCTTCTTTCATTTCTTTAAGGGTAAAATCTTCTTTATCCACAGTAAAATTAACGAGGGCAGCTTTCGACTGCGAAATATCTGTATCCTCGAGCAACGGAGAATTTATTGCTCCCTGAGCAGCTTCCAGAGCTTTGTTTTCGCCTGAGGCTCTTCCCATACCCATCAGGGCTTTACCTCTCTTTGACATTACTGTTTTAACATCCGCGAAATCCAGACTCCAATAAGCGTCTTTCAGCA
>Ga0272443_10001653_pt1 | contig 31476 bp, 23 predicted proteins | sample SSMAcet12_FD_193581 | JGI IMG/M metagenome (GOLD analysis project Ga0272443, IMG submission 193581) | Marine sediment archaeal communities from Little Sippewissett salt marsh, Falmouth, MA, United States - SSM-Acet-12 | ecosystem: Environmental > Aquatic > Marine > Wetlands > Sediment ... | reverse complement strand
GCTCCGCCCGAAGGTGATCGAGGGTGTAGGCGCCGGTCAGCTCATCGAGCACGACGAGCTTCATCAGCTCCTGCTCGTGCGAGTGGATGACCTTCGTCATCAGATTGAACCCATCGATCAGCCGTCCCATCTCGTCGCGCAGCAACGTTCCCGGAATCCTGCGGAACGGCACCGAGACCTCCACGTCGTACTTCCGCTCCGAGACCGACCCCATCGCCTCCGCCAGTCGGCCAACCGGCTTCGTCACGATCGCCCGAAGAGCGAGGTACAGCAGCCCGCCGAGAAACAGGAATCCGACGATCGAGGCGGCCCCGAACTGCCACGACAGCCGCGAGATGTACCACGCCTGCTCCGCGAGCGACATGTCGACGACCACGACGCCAAGAAGATCCGGCCCGGAGAAGATCGGGTGATACGCCCGCAGATGAGACACGCCGCCGAGTCGGACCCGGCCTACTTCGACGCCCTGCAACGTCTCGAAGCGGTCCAACTCCTCCTCGGTCGCCAGCACACCGATCCTCGTCGGATCGGTGCTCGCGACGGAGAGGAATCCGCGAGCGCTTACGCCGATCACCGTGATCCCGACAACCGACTCGTACCGTTCGAGGAGCCGGCCGATGTCGGCATCGAGTTCATCGGAGTAGTACAAGATGTACTCCTTCTCCTCGATCGATTTCGAAATGACCGCGGCGACGCTTCGTGCTCGCTGCTCGTAGATCGATGCGATCGACGTGCGCAAGGAGACGAACGCGAACCAGTACAGGGCGCCCACCACCAGAACCGCGACCGTCAGGACGAGCACGACGAGCTTGACCCGCAGTCCCAGCCCGTACCGAATCCAGGATCGGACGCGCCGGAGTGCCTGCGGACACCGATTCCGCGTTCGAACCGCAGCGCCTTTCGTCTCCATCGAGTCTCCTTTTCTCACTCCTCGAGGTGCCCCTGCTGAATGAGGTAGTCGCGCGTCACCGTCTCGGCTTGCTGCTGCAGGAGCCGGACGCGGCTGACTAGATCATGAATCGCGGCCGTCGTGAGCGACCCGGCGACGTTCGCCAGAAGGCCCTCGATTTCCTGGAACCGCGCGAGGGATTCGGACCGGGAAGCGACAAGAAGCTCGACGGGCTCGAACACCCCGAGATCGTCCTCGAGCGCGATGAATCCGGACGAGGTCAGCGTTTCTTCGAGATTTCCGACGATCGCCATGTCGACGGCGCCGAACTTGAGAAGCGTCTCGGCTTCCCCGAGAGTCGCCGCGCGGCTGACCGAGCCAACCGCCCCCGCGAGCCCGTACGCGTCCTCGAACTCACTGGATGCGTCTCGATCGAACGCCGTCGTAGCGGTGTATCGGAAGTCCTCGTCGGCCTCGAGCAGAAGCGCGGCGTACGCCGTAAGCGTCGGCTCCTCCAGCCGCTGTGCCGTCGTCTCCGGGATCACGGCAACCCAATGACTGCTCGCCGGAATCGGCGTCAGGACAACCCGACTCGCATCGTCAGCCCCGTCGGGAAAGATCGTCTCCGAGGTGCCCCACCAGACGAAGTCGACGTCCTTCGCTCGCAACGCGTCGCGAAGACGATCGCCGCTTCCCATTCCGATTAGATCGATCACTCGGAAGCCAGCCGCGGTCAGTACCTGTTGGAGGATCCGCCCCAGGATCTCCTGAGAGATGCCCGCCTCCGTTCCGATCGCCACGGTCCCTTTCCAAGCCGAACCCTCCAAATCGACCCCGCTCGACACGTGGGCCGCCCCCAAGTCGGCGGTGCCGCTCGCGTCACCCCACCAGTTGCCGGCGACGTAGATCGGCGAAGACGTCTCGTTCGAGACATCGAACGCGGCGTTGCGCGCGAACCGGTTGCTCGCGAGGATTGGCGCCGCAACGTCGCCGCCACCGTCCAACAGGTCCCCGATCCCGGGGACGTCCGGTTCGTCGGCCTGCCGGAGCCCGATCCGGTTGAACTCGATGGCGTTCCCCTCGATCCGAACTCCGGAGCCGGGCCGGACGAGCAGCAGTCCGGTGTCGTTCTGGCGCACGACGTTATTCAGCACGTCGCTGCGCGCCGAGTTGACGATGAGGATCCCGGCCAGGCTGTCGATCAGCACGTTCTCGGCGGCGCGGGTCACCTGCGATCCGTTCGTCAGGGAGAGGCCGACCGCTTTCTGCTCCTCGACCCGGTTGCGAAGCAAGGTGTTTCCCGTCGATTCCGATAGGAGAATCCCCCAGTCCCCGCCGGAGATGTGGTTGTCAAACAGTCGATTCTCCGATCCCCCGACGAAGAGGATCCCGATCCTGTCGCTGTGCGACACTACGTTACGCAGGATCCTGCCATCGCTCGACCGATTTGCATCGATCCCAACGCCGTTCGCTTCGAGCCAGTTTCCGATGACCAGATTCCGATCGCTTGCGTCGAGGCGGATTCCGGCGTCGGTGCAGTCAACGACTCGGTTGTACGACAGCGCGTTTTCGGCGCTCTGCGAGAGCCGGAGCCCCGCCTCCCCGGAGCCGCCGATCCGATTCCCCATCACCCGGTTCTGGACCGCCTGCTGCAAGGCGATCCCGGCGACATCGATCGCTTCGATCTCGCAGTCCTCGATGCGGTTTCCCGTGACGCCCTCCAGGGTGATCCCGATTGCCGCGTCGCGGACGGCGCACCGAGCGACGGCATTGTCGGACGCCCCGCGAAACTCGACGCCAACGAGCGAGGCCCGCTCGATCCGACATCCTCGGATCTCGTTCTCCGACGATCCTCGCTCGAGGGAGATCCCGATCGGAACGTCGAAGATGTCGACTCCCTCCAGGGTGTTGCCCGACGAACCGAGTACCTTCACGCCGCTCTCGGCGGCTCCGCGGACGGAGATGTCCGTCAGATGGTTCCCGCCGGACGTCACGAGCTCGATGCCGGTCCGCCCGCCGGTGACTTCGACACTCCGAAGGTCGCATTCCTGCGCGCCCACAAGCTGGACCCCAACCGCAGCATCATCGATCCGAACGTCCTGGATCGAGCATCGCGCGGACTCGATCCGAAGCCCGACGCTCCCCGACACGATCGCAACGGCCCGGACGGTCACCCCGTCGGCGCGGACCGTGAGAGCAGGATCGGCGCCGTCCGACGCAAGCATCACAACCCCCCGTGCCGCGGCGAAGGTGACGTTCGGCGTGTCGATCATCACTGGGCCGACGTACGGCTCAACCCGCGCCTGCAGAACGATCGTCGCCCCTGGAGCCGCCCGGTCGAACGCCTCGCGGATCGTCGCAGCGTCGCGGGGCACGAAGATCGCGTCATCGGGCCAGCGCGTCGGCCCGACGACGCACAATAGAAACAGAAGCACCAAGACGACCACAGCGACTCCCAAAAGTGCAATTCCTAACCAGCGAAAGCGACGATCCATGGTCTCACTCTAGCACACTCGCTCGGACGGCGTCCAGGGACGCCGCCCGGATCGGACCCGTCCATCCGACATGATCGCAGGGACGATGTTGAGCGGGTCGCCGGGAGGTCCGGTCGTCGATGACCACGGAGAACGAAGCATCGGTCGCTTCGCCGGGAACCATCGCTGCCTTCCAGTCTACCCCACAATCTCCGACAGCACCTCATCCAGCGGTCTGGGACGGCCGATGTGAAACCCCTGTGCGCAGTCGACCCCGATCTCGCGGAGCATGTCCAGGATCTCCCCGTCCTCGACGAACTCGGCGATCGTCTGCTTGCCGAGGCTCCGAGCGAGATGCACCATCGCCAAGACGAGATGCTTGTCGACGGGATCGTGCGACAGGTTCCGGATGAAGCTCCCGTCGATCTTCAGGTAGTCCACGTCGAGATTCTTCAGTTGGTAGAAGGAAGAGAAGCCCATCCCGAAGTCGTCGAGCGCGAATTCGTACCCCCGTCCACGCAGCGTGCGGAGGAAGTCCTTCGCAACATGGATGTTGTAGATGGCCGCCGTCTCGGTGATCTCCATGACCAGCCGGACCGGTCCGATGATATCCAGCGCGGGCATCCCGGAGATCACCTCGAGGAACTCCCGATCGGTCATCGTTCGCGGCGAGAGGTTGATCGCGAACGAGATCCCTTTCTCCCGGATCGCGCTGTTTGACAGGATCTCCGTCGTCTTGCGCAAGACCCAGCGGTCGATGTCGCCGCTCAACCCGAATTGCTCGGCGATGTCGAGGAACGCGCCCGGCGGAATGATGCCTCCGTCCCGATCGACGAGACGCAGCAGGATCTCGTAGCGAACGATTTCGTCGGTTCTCAGGTCGAGGATCGGCTGCGCGAACAGGACGAACCCATCGCTCTCCAGCGCCTCGCGAACGAGCCGAAGCCAGTCAATCCTCTGCTCCGGAGCCTCGAGCGCCTGCTGCTCGGGGGAATAGACGCAGAATCGATTCCGTCCCTGTTCTTTCGCGCGGTACATCGCCATGTCGGCCTGCATCAGCAGTTCCGTCGCGTGCATCCCATGCTCCGGGAACAGGACGATCCCCATGCTCGCCGTCGTGCGAATCGCCTGTCCCTGGATGGTCGCCGTGTGCTGCCGGATCGCGTCCAGCAGCCTCGTCGCGGCGATCTGGGCCTGCGTCGAATCCACGCTCGGGTAGAGAATGGCGAACTCGTCCCCGCCGAGCCGCGCAAGAACGTCCGACTCGCGGATCGTCGATTTCAACCGATGGGCCAAGCTGGCGAGGAGCTCGTCGCCGACCTTGTGCCCCAACCCATCGTTGATCTCCTTGAACCCGTCGAGATCCATCCATAGGACCGCCCCTTCCCCACCGTAACGCTTCGCGCGGGCCAGGTGTCGGTCGAGGATCGCGTTGAACTCGCGCCGATTGTGAAGTCCGGTCAGTGGATCGTGCGTTGCCAGGTGAAGAAGCTGTTCCTCTTGACGCTTGATGTGCGTAATGTCGGTGAGGATTCCCTCGTGGTACGTGAGCACCCCGTCATCGCCTCGGACGACCCGCGCGTTGAGAAGGACGTCGACGAGAGGCCCGTCTTTCGCCTTCAGGGCGATCTCGGCGTTGCGGATCTCTGCGCTGCCCCGAAGCTGCTCCGCAAGCAGGGCCGGCCCCACGTCGTCAGCGATCAGATCATCGAACCTCGCCGCTCGCAGTTCCCCTTCCGTCTCGTACCCCAAGAGGCGAACGAGCGCCGGATTCACGTCTAGGAACTCGCCGTCCGTACTGCTCCGGTAGATCCCGTTAAGCGCGCGTCTGACCAGCCCCTCCGGTGCGGAGTAATTCTTCTTCACCAAGGATGACCTCCTGTGAAACCCGTGCCCCATCCTGCCGCAAGCGCTCAGCTTAACCCCGGACAGGTGTCACGCGGCGTGGCGAACCTTCGCTGGGCACGGGGCGCCGGTCGTCCGCGTCCGGCGTGAGCCTCCTACACGTCGGACAGGAGCTCGACGCCGATCGCGGCCAGCCAGCAGAGGAAGCTCTTCTCGATGGTCGAGTCGTAGAAGTGGAGCGCCTGCGGCCCGTGCGCGGTCGTGAACCGTGCGACGTAGGCCATGATCTCGTCCCAGTCCTCCGGCGGCATCCCGTCGCGGATCCGCTGCGCCTTGTCGACGCGCAGCATGGCGAGTACGTCGTTCACCGTGTACTCCTTCAGCTCGATGACCTGGTCGAACGAAACGTCTCGGCCCTCATCGAGCAGACTGAGCACGCCCTGGATGAACTTGCGAACCGAGCTGCGGTACATCCACGCCCCCTTCATTCCGCAAGATGAGCCCTAGTATACGGCGTCGAAGGCACGCTCAGGCCGCTCTATCTCGTAGCTCCCGACACCGCCCTCGCTCGTCCGTCGCCCGAGGAGGCGGGCCGTCGGAGGATTCCGCCTTCTCTGCCCGGAAAGCAGGATTCGCGTAGCGGCATCTCTCGGCTAGAGGCTATGATTTCGAGGCATAATCCGAGAGCGGCACGGGCAGAGCTGCAACGCTGCCGCAGGCTGAGAAGGGCAAACCATCCGCGAGGGTGGGACGCAAAGCCATGGCCTCAGGTGCCCGTCCGGGCACGAGGTAGCAGGTTGCCGACCTCCACGCACAAGGGAGGCAGGACGCGAATGGCACGAACACCGGCAATCGCCAAACGGATCTTCATCTCGTCAGTTGGCCGAGCGCACGGCTCGAAAGGCGGATTCCTAAGGAGGCGCGACACCGCGATGGTCCATGATCCTCGAATCGCCGCATGGAAGAAGCCCGCAGGAGCAATCGCCCTCTTCGGACTGCTGGCAATGACGTTCGTCGCGGCAGTCGCGCAGGAGTGGCCGGACTGCATCACCGGATGCACCGCCAACGATGTCGAGCTGGTCGAGGTCACGGCGGAGATCCTGGGTCCGCCTGCTCCGGACGGAACCGTCGAGGTCGCCCTCTGGGGTTCGCTCCACTTCAACCGCAATCGCTCCTACTGCGTGCGCTTTGTAGCAGACATTCACGTGGACGGGGCACCGGTCGTCGAACGTCTGGTCACCGAGCCGTTCAACGTCTACTCCAAAGGAGCCTATCCCTCGATCTCCCTCGGGACGGTGTCCGTACGCACCGGAAGCGAGATCAGCCTCGAGAGTGTCAGGATCATGTGGTCGGTCGACAGGAAGCTCGACCCGGTATCCAAGTGCCAAGGATGCGAGGACTACGGACCTGGATCTAAGTGCACGGGCGATCGATTCGGGAGCATCGCGGTTCCGCTTCCGCTTGACGCAGTCGATGACATCGACGAGACGAATGAAGACACGTCGATCGCGACCGATGTCCTGCGCAACGACTCCCTCGGATCCACTCCCACCTTGATCACGGACGTGACCGACGGAGGTCACGGAACCACGACATGGAACGCAGACAACACGATCACCTACACGCCGGATGCCGACTTCTCAGGGACGGACACCTACACGTACCGGATCGAGGCCAGCAACGGGGACAGCGACTCGGCAATCGTTCGGTTAACCGTGCTCCCGGTGAACGATCCCCCCGTGGCCAGCGACGATTCGGCCGCCACGGATGAGAACGCGTACGTCGCGATCGACGTGACGGCGAATGACTTGGATCCCGACGGCGGCATCAACAGGAAGGCCGTGAGCGTCACCACCGGTCCGACCCGCGGGACCTTGAACGTCGATCCGGCAACCGGAGTGATCACCTACACGCCGGATCCTGGAACGTGCGGCTCGGATACATTCGGGTACACCGTTCTCGATGTCGAAGGAGCGATCTCCAACGAGGCAAACGTGACCGTGGACGTGATCTGCAATGATGCTCCGGTGGCCCGGGACGACCTCGCGACGACCGACGAGAACAGCTCCGTGGGCATCAATGTCATCGCAAACGACATCGACATCGATGGCGCGATCGATCCGACCACGATCGCCATCACGCGGGATCCTCGGTTCGGTTTCCTGAGCGTGCATCCCGCCACCGGTGTGATCACCTACACGCCGACTCCCGGAGCGTGCGGAGTCGATACCTTCAGCTACACGGTCGATGACAATGACGGCGAATCCTCCGGCGAAGCGGACGTCAGCGTGGACGTCCTCTGCGACGATCCGCCCCTCGCGATCGACGATCTGTACACCGTGTCCGAAGGCGATGAGATCGGCGTGGCCGATCCGGGCGTGCTGGCGAACGACGTTACGACACCGCAGGAGCCGCTATCGGCGATCCTTGTATCGGACGTCTCGCACGGGACGCTTTCGCTCCGTGCGGACGGCTCGTTCACCTATGTGCACGACGGGAGCGAGACGACGAGCGACTCCTTCCGGTATCGGGCGACCGACGGGACGGACGACTCCAACGTGGCGACCGTCAGCCTCGTGGTCACGCCAACGAACGATGAACCGGCCGCGAAGGACGATGAGGGCGAAACCGATGAAGACACGTCGATCACCATCGACGTGCTCGACAACGACTCCGACCCCGACCGCGATTCGCTCTCCGTCGATTGGGTTTCCTCGCCGTCGCACGGCGAAGCGGTCAACAACGGGTCCGATGTCACGTACGTGCCCGCCCCCGACTTTCACGGAACCGACACGTTCACGTACGGCGTGACCGACGGCCACGGCGGAAGTGCGACTGCGGCGGTGACGGTTCTCGTGGCAGAGGTGAACGATCAGCCCGTCGCGCAAAACGACTCCGACGGAACCGATGAGGACACGCCGGTCGAGATCGATGTCTTGATCAACGACTCCGACCCGGATGGCGACGAACTCGACGTGCAGTCCGTCACCCAGCCCGACAACGGCTCGGTCTCACACGACGGCTCCGAGATCACCTATACACCGGACCCCAACTTCCACGGCGTCGACTCGTTCACCTACACGATCAGCGACGGAAACGCAGGCACATCGACGGCGGCCGTCACCGTCACCGTCGCTGAGGTCAACGATGCTCCCATCGCCCGGAACGACGAAGCGGATACCGACGAGGACACGCCGATCTCGATCGATGTGCTCCGAAACGACGGCGATCCGGACGGCGACCCGCTGTCCGTCGAGGCCGTCTCTCAGCCGGCGAACGGGACGGTCCTCAACAACGGAACCGATGTCACGTACACCCCGGATCCTGCATTCTTTGGAGTCGATACGTTCACCTACGCCGCATGCGACGGGAACGGCTGTACGGCGCTCGCCACCGTCACCGTGACCGTCTTCCCCGTGAACGATCCGCCAACCGCCCAGGATGATTCCGACACAACCGACGAAGACTTTCCGGTCACCCTCGACGTGCTGGACAACGATTCCGACCCGGAGGGGGACCCGCTCGAAATCGAGTCGGTCGCCCAGCCGGCGAACGGCTCGGTGAGCAGCGACGGCTTCGACATCATCTACACTCCCGATCCCGACTTCCAGGGCATCGACTCGTTCACCTACACCCTATCCGACGGGAACGGCGGCAGTGACGCGGCCACCGTGACCGTTACCGTTGTGGCGGTCAACGACCCGCCGATCGCCGCGGACGACTCCGATGCCACCGACGAGGACTTCCCGGTAACCATCGACGTACTGGACAACGACTCCGATCCGGACGGCGACGGCCTCGTCGTCCAGTCGGTTACCCGGCCGACCCACGGAACCGTCGTCAACCACGGCGGCACCGTCACCTACACGCCCGATCCCGGATTCAACGGTCCCGACTCGTTCAGCTACGTCGTCACCGATGGCAACGGCGGTAGCGACACCGCAAACGTTGCGGTCACGATCGAATCCATCAACGACGCGCCGGTCGCCGCGGACGACTCCGATACCACCGACGAGGATGCCCCGATCACCATCGACGTACTGGACAACGACTCCGATCCGGACGGCGACGGCCTCGTCGTCCAATCGGTTACCCAGCCGTCCCACGGAACCGCCGTCAACCACGGCAGCACCGTCACCTACACGCCCGATCCCGGATTCAACGGTCCCGACTCGTTTGAGTACACCATCTCCGATGGCAACGGCGGATCCGATACCGCATCCGTTTCGATCGCGGTCGCGACGATCAACGATGTGCCGGTCGCTGCGGATGACTCCGATACCACCGACGAGGATGTCCCTGTCACCATCGACGTACTGGACAACGACTCCGATCCGGACGGCGACGGCCTCGTCGTCCAGTCGGTTACCCAGCCGACCCACGGAACCGTCGTCAACCACGGCGGCACCGTCACCTACACGCCCGATCCTGGATTCAACGGGACCGACTCGTTTACGTACACCATCTCCGATGGCAATGGCGGCAGGGCGACGGCCGCCGTCGGGATCGCGATCGATTCCGTCAACGACGCGCCGGTCGCTCAGGACGACTCCGGCGCCACCGACGAGGACATCCCGGTCACCATCGACGTACTGAACAACGACTCCGATCCGGACGGCGACGGCCTCGTCGTCCAGTCGGTGACACAGCCGTCCAACGGAACCGTCGTCAACCACAGCGGCACCGTCACCTACACGCCCGATCCCGGATTCAACGGTCCCGACTCGTTTGAGTACACCATCTCCGATGGCAACGGCGGAACCGACACCGCATCCGCTTCGATCGCGGTCGCGACGATCAACGACGCGCCGGTCGCTGCGGATGACTCCGATACCACCGACGAGGATGTCCCGGTCACCATCGACGTGCTGGACAACGACTCCGATCCGGACGGCGACGGCCTCGTCGTCCAATCGGTTGCCCAGCCGTCCAACGGAACCGCCGTCAGCGACGGCACTCGCGTCACATACGTCCCGGACCCTGGATTCAATGGTCCCGATTCGTTCAGCTACGTCGTCACCGATGGCAACGGCGGCCGGGCTACCGCCACGGTGACGGTGGCGGTCTTGGCGGTCAACGATCCGCCGATCGCCCAGGACGACTCCGACAGCACCGCCGAGAGCGAACCGGTTGCCGTCAACGTGCTCGATAACGACTCCGACCCGGACGGCGACGACCTCGTCGTCCAGTCGGTGACACAGCCGTCCAACGGAACCGCCGTCAACCACGGTGCCAACGTCACCTACACGCCCGATCTCGGATTCCACGGTTCCGACTCGTTCACCTACACCGTCTCCGACGGCTTCGGCGGAACCGACACCGCGACGGTCACGATTGCTGTGGCGATGGTCAACGACCCCCCGGAAGCGAACGATGATGCGGCGGCGACCACAGAAGATTCCCCGGTCACGATCAGGATTCTCGCAAATGATAGCGACCCCGATGGGGACAATCTTGGAGTGCAGTCCGTCACCCGGCCGGCTCACGGTGCGGTCGCACCGAGCGGCGCGAGCGTCGTGTACACCCCATTCCCTGGCTTCTTCGGGACCGACACGTTCGCGTACACGATCACCGATGGTCACGGTGGGACCGACACCGCGACGGTCATCGTGACGGTCGTGGCCGTCAATGACCAGCCCCGAGCCCAGGACGACAGCTCATCGACGAGCGAGGACGTGCCGGTCGAGATCCTCGTGCTCTTGAACGACTCCGATCCGGACGGGGACAGCTTGGCCGTGCAATCGTTGACCCAACCGTCGCACGGCTCTGCCGTCAGCAACAGAACCGGCATTACCTACACCCCCGCACCCGGATTCAGCGGAACCGACACCTTCACGTACGTCGTCTCCGACGGAAACGGAGGGACGGATACGGCCACAGTACTTGTGTCCGTCGCCGAAAGGAACAGGCCGCCGATCGCCCAGGACGACAGTGCGGTCACCGATGAGGAGACGCTTGTGACCATTCCGGTGCTGGCCAATGATTCCGACCCAGACGGCGATTTTCTGCTGGTCGAGTCGTTCACCCAGCCGGCGAGCGGGGTAGTCCTGAATGCGCGAACGGGCGTTTCGTACATCCCGGATCCCGGATTCCAGGGCATCGATGTGTTCGTCTACGTGGTGTCCGACGGAAACGGCGGCACGGACGCAGCGACAGTAACCGTATCCGTCGCCTCTGTGAACGATCCGCCGATCGCACAAGACGACAACGCCATAACGGACGAAGGAACGCCAGTCACGATCGCCGTACTGCTGAACGACTCCGATCCGGACGACGACACGATCGCCATCGAATCGGTGATGCGTGCGGACCACGGGACCGTCTCGAGCGACGGCGCCGAGGTGACGTACCGTCCTGCTCCGGGCTTCAGCGGCGTAGACGCCTTCGGCTACACCGTCTCCGACGGAAGGGGCGGAACCGATGATGCGATCGTCTTCGTCGCGATCGCCGCAGTGAACGATCCGCCAGTTGCACAGGACGACAGCGCAACGGCTGAGCCCGATGCACCCGTCGTTATCACCGTGTTGAACAACGATTCCGACCCAGACAACGACTCTCTTGCCGTCGTTGCCGTGACTCAGCCGCTCAACGGCACGGTCGTGAGCGGGGCACTGAACGTCACGTATACGCCGAACGAGGGATTCACCGGAACCGATACATTCACCTACACCGTCTCGGATGACCGCGGGCACACCGACCTTGCCACGGTAACCGTCGGCATCGCCGGGGACGCCGGCGCGGGCGGCGCGACCGGAGACGCGACGTGCGAAGGGAAGGTGATCATCAGCGAGGTCGCCTGGGCCGGAACGGCGGCCGACCCTCGGGACGAATGGATCGAGCTGGCGAACCTCGGAACCGCGCCGGTCGATCTCGAGGGCTGGGAGCTCCGATGGCGCCGTACCCGACCTTCGACCCCGCAGGAACAGATCTGGAAGGCGGTTAGGCTGTCCGGCGTTCTCCGTCCTGCGCCGATCCCGGCATGCGGCGGTGCCGGCTCTTCCATCGGGCAGGCGGTACGGTTCGCCCGCGAGAGCGCAGGCGGTCCGGCGTGGTTCCTCGAAGCTGAAACCGGTGGCATCGAGACCGGATTCTACGTCCTCGAGCGGGGAACCGACGAGACGATCAGTGACGCGAGAGCGGATCAGCTGTACGATACGTCTCGGAAGCTCACGATGGATCTCTCCGATCTCGGCGAGGTCCTCATGCTCGTCGACGCCGACGGCGAGGTCGTCGACACCGCGAACGCGTCGAATCTGGGCCGAGACGGCTGGGCGGCGGGGAGCGCCACTACCTTCGCCACGATGGAGCGGATCGACCCACTCGCGGCGGACACCACCAGAAACTGGCACACGAATGCGGGGATCGTCACCCACGGTGAGGACGCCAAGGGACATCTGCTTCGAGCAACGCCCGGAGGACCGAACTCGCCGGTCTTCGAATCCCTCGCAGCATACGCGGAGATCGCACCCGCCACGATACGTGCCGGCACACCCCTGAGCGTGGACTTCCCGCTGTCGCGGCAGGACCGGCGGGCAACCGGCTGGCCGTGGATCTCGGTCTCCCGGCCTGGTTTCGTCGGCGGGGCAGGGGCAGGGGGCGCCGTGAACCTCGCCGGGTACTCGTTCTCCGGTCGGTACGACGACGGGAGCCGATACGTCCTGGATATCGGCACTCACAGCCTTCCGCCGGGAACGTACGTGTTCTGGATCACCTATGGGCGTGGGAAGGCGATGCTCGTGCCGATCATCGTAGCACGGTAGGAACGAGACGAGCCGTCCGGCCGGTCACGTTGAAGTCGCCCCGCACTCCCGGGGTTCGCTCACCGGGTCGCTCTCACGGGTTCAGGATAAGTCGAACGACGTTCTTCACCCAGAAGCTCCCGGCAGACTCGGCGCCGTACTCGGCGTTGCTCACGTCGCCGTCCTCCGGAAGGACGGCGACCCGGTATCCGTCCGACCAGTCCGGCACGGTCCGCCCGTCGAACGATGTGGCAAGAACGACCGGGTACTGCGCATCCTCGATCCGCCACCGCTCGATCTCGGCCCGGTACCCGTCCGCCGCAACGACGATCACCGATTCGTAGGCCGCATCCGCACCGATCAGCTCGGCGAGGAGGACGCCGCAGTACTCCCCTTCGTCGCGCCAGGTTCCGAACTGGTTCTCGTACGATCCGCGCCGGCAAAGCGGTTCGAACGCCGCGATCTCCCGAGTGGTGGCCGTCCTCGTCCGCCCGTCCGCGTCGACGATCTCGATCGACGGCCCGGCCGGCGCCACGGACCATCGAACGATAATCGGGACGACGACGAGAAGAACCAGCACGAGGAAAGCGAGCAGGTAGGCCGGTCGTATCCCTCGTCTCACGTCCACCCCCTTCGCGCGGCCACGACGGCCAGGCCCGCGAGCGCCGCAACGCAGCAGACGACGACGATATCGACCGCTCGGAACCGTTCCGCACGAACGGCGGTTCTGCGCCGATGTAGCCCGAAGCATCGCCCCTTCATCGAGAGGGCGATCGAGTCGACCCGCATCAGGCCGGATACCAGGACCGGCACGAACGTGTACCGGATCGCGCGCCGAATCCGCTTCATGCTGCGGACCGACGGCCGTAGACCGCGAACCGACTGCGCCTCCCGCACGATCCGAAGCTCCCGGCGGAAGAACGGCACGAACCGAAGCGACAGGATCAGCAGGTAGCCGTACCGGTACGGGATCCCCCAGCGGATCAGCGCACCTGCCAGCCGATCGGGGTCAACGACCGAGACGAACAGGAAGCTCGAGGCGAGGATCACCAGGAATCGGAGCGCCATGCCGGCGCCCGCGAGGAGGCCGACGTCGGTGATTCGGACGAACCGGTCGATCAGCGCCGTCCCTTCATGGATCGACAACGCTTGCGCGACGAACAGGACGGCGGCGAAGACGAGGACGAAACGCAGGCTTCGCAAGAACGAACGAACCGGGACGCCGGACCAGCCCGCGAGAAGCACGACGACCCCGAGTGCGCCGCCGCGGACGGCGACGCTCGTCGAAGACAGGACAACGCCGACCAAGACACCCAGCAGCAGAAGGTTCGCCGCCGGCGTCGCCACCCGAAGCCCGACGTTTTTCGTTGCACCACGATCGGTCATTCGGCGCCTCCCCAAGCGTCGGGCAGGAAGGCGTCGCAGCCGGAGGCACGAAGCGCCGCGAAAACCTCCCCCGGAGGCCCGAATCGCGGCTCCCGATCGACCCAGAGGATCCGATCGGCGAGCGTCTCCACGAGCGGGATGTCGTGAGACACCACGATCGCGCCCCCGCCCCGCCCGCAGTGGTCGCGGATCCTCGACACGATCCATTCGACGTTACGCCGATCCTGTCCTATGAACGGCTCATCGAGCAGGAGAAGATCCGGACGCCGATGAAGCGCCGTGAGTAAGGTCAGGCGTCGCTGCTCGCCCAGACTGAGCGAGAGCGGCGGGACCCCTCCGAGTCCGGCGAGCCGCCCCTCGGCGAGGCGTTCGGCGAACTCGCCCGGCTGCCGCTCCTCCCCGTCGACCGCTAGCTCGCGCGACACGGTCCGCTCGAAGATCTGATGATGTGGATGCTGGAACACGAATCCGATGGCTTCGCGGCTCGGCGCTTCGATCCGGCCGCCGTCCGGCGTCTCGAGGCCGGCGATCAGTCGGAGGAGGGTCGTCTTGCCGCCGCCGTTCGGACCGATGACGCCGAGTACCTCGCCGCGGCGAAGGTCAAGCGTCAGGTCCCGCAGGAGCGGCACGCCGTACCCGAACGCGAGCCGCTGTATCGACAGAAGCTCCTCTCCCGTGGGCGGTCGCCGCAACGCACCGGCGGCCGGCGCGCCCACATCCCGTGGATCGATCCGCTCGCGCGCGTGGCGTCGGACGAGCCGCCCGCGGTCGAGGATCCACACGCGCGGCGTCAGCGCCAGCAACGGGCGGACGCGATGCTCGACGATCAAGAGCGTCATGCCGCGCTCGTCCCTCAGTCGCGCAAGCAGCCCGAACAGCGACCGAGCCCCGTCCGGGTCTAGGTTCGCCGTCGGCTCGTCGAGGAGAAGGATCGTCGGCCGCATCGCGAGGATCGAGGCGATCGCCAACCGCTGCTTCTCTCCTCCCGACAGGTCGGTCGTCTCGCGATCCCCGAGATGCTCGATCCCGACCGCTTTCAGACACTCGCTCACACGCGCGCGGACCTCGTCGATCGGCAGGTTGAGGTTCTCCGGGCCGAAAGCGATCTCCCGCTCGACGCGCAGCGTGCAGATTTGCGCGTCCGGGTCCTGTTGGATATAGCCAACCTGCTGCGCGATCCGCGCCGAGTCGACGTCCCAGACGGAGCGCCCGTCAACGCGGATCTCGCCCGCAACCGACGCTTGGATCATCTCGGGGATGAACCCGCCGATCGCCCGGCAAAGGGTCGACTTCCCGCAACCCGACGGCCCCGTGACCACCACCGTCTCCCCGCGGGCGATCTCCTCCGTCACCCCGTCGATCGCCGGACGATCGCGATCGGGGTAGCGGATCCGTAGGTCCCGAATGGCGACGGCCGCTGCGCTACTCGACGACAAGCCGCGTCACCCGCCTGACCCAGTACGCCCCATCGTAGGCCGGCGCGACCAGCCGTAGACGCCGCTCGTCGATAGTCAGCAGCACATCGGGGGTCGACCGGATCGCCTCCCACTCGAACGCCGCTTCGTAACCATCGTCGGCAATTGCGCGGACCGTCGTAACGCCGGATCGGGGGGCGGCTCGTTCGAGAATCTCCACCAACGGCACCCCGATGTAGTCGCGCGGAGGAACATACGTCGAACTCCCGCGCAGCTCGGCGCGGATGGTCATCTCCTGCCCGTTCCAGTCGCCGTAGCGGAAGATGTACGGTGCGTCGACCGCCCCCTCGACGCGTGCCTCATCGGGAGCGGCGAACGGATCGAAGACGCTCACGTAGTAGTAGACGCCGCCGCCGAGGAGGGCAAGGGTCAAGAGAAGCGTTCCCGCATTCCGGACCCAGCTTCTTGCTCCGGCCGGGACCGCGCGTACGGTGCGGCGGACGATCCGCGACGCGACGAGCAGCCGCTCTACGTCCCACGCGAGGTACCCGCCGAAGACGGCGCCGGAGACGAGCGCCAGGCCGGCCATCACCAGGATGAAGTGGACCGAAACCCCCGAGAAGTAGATCGCCTGGAAGACGAAGACGTTCGCCGCCGACGCGACGGCGCCGGATAGCATCGTGAGCACGAGCGACCGGCGCGGCAGGATGCCCATCCCGACGTCGACGAGGAGTCCCTCGACGAGGGAGACGAGCACGACGATCACTCCGTGCGTCCCGCCGGAGAGGAACTCAACCGCACCTTTGAGGACGCCGGTCAATGCCCCCGAACCAAACCGACCGATCAGCAATCGCGCGAGCAGCGACCAGACGACGTGCAGGCCGGCGATCAGCTGGCCGGCGCCGAACGGAACCCCGAACAAGCGGTTGATGAGGTTGCCGAGGTATCCGATGTAGGTCGACAGGACGCCGCCCGCCGCGGCGAGAAGGGCGATAAGGACGAGGTCGCGAACGCCGAACCGCTCCCCCGTCGTCTTATCGCCCATGAGCGGTCAGCCTACAGCTCGAGCGCGATGCGTTCGAGGAACTTCACCGACTTGAGGCTCGCACCCTCGGGAAGCTCGACCGAGTCATCGTAGACGAACCGCATGTACCCGGTCGATTCGGGGTCGAGGAAGACGCCGTCCATCTTGAACGCGACGATGAACCGATCGTCCCGGGCGATGAGATCGGCCGCGACAGTCTGCGCGTACCCGTCCGAGGCGGTCAGAACGATCGTGTAGGCCGTGGCCGCGAGCGCGTCATTGAAATCCTCCTCGTCGTAGTAGATTCCCTCCGCCGCCGCAGGGAACACGTCGTCGTCGACGTAGGCGACGAGGCGCCAGAGCGGCAGGCCGGTGTAGGTGTGCGTCTCGCCCTTGCTCGTCACGGTCACCGTCGAGGTATGGCACGGGCAGCCGATTCCGGCCTCGAGCTCGCCCCGGGCGAACAGGCGCTCGACGGCCCCCGTCACCAGCAGCGTGTACTCCTCGTAGGTCCCGAGGGCCTCGATCGTCGTCACCATCCGGGCCGACAGCGAGCTGGGGAAGTGCGGGTTCTCGTCGCCGACCTGAACGACCCGGAAGTAGCCCGGATCGAGCGGCATGTACTCGCCGTTCTCCGCGTAGGCGAGGATCCACGTCCCCTCGGTCAGATCGAGGAGCATCCCCGCTTCGTAGTTCATCGAGTACCCGTCCGACGCGGTGACGCGGATCGTCGTGTCCGCGGGCACGTTCCCGATCAGGGTGGACATCGGGACGCCGGTGTAGGTAGCCGTGTAGTCCGTTCCGGTGCTTCGAGTGAACGTTCCCTCGCCGGTCACGACGTCCATTTCCTCGAGGTCAGCGATCGTGTACGTCCACGTGTCGTCGCCGCGCACCACCGTGAGGATCGCCTCGTCCTGAGCCCAACCGCTGACCGCCAGCAGACCAACGCAGATCGCCGCCGCGATCAGCCACACGTTTCTCCTTCGCATCGAAAGCTCTCCTTTCGTTGCCTGCCCGGAGGGAACGGCCGTCCCGGCGTCCCTCCCCTTTCTTCAGAGGTCCGCCAGCGTCGGCAGCGGCCCTCCGTCGTAGTTGACCACCAAGAAGGCGACACCCTTCACCATCATTCCGGTCGTCGACGGTGTGTCTCCGAAGTAATGGGACCAATCGCGACCGAATGCGCTAAGCATGTCGTCGTTCGAAAGTCTCTCGTCCTCCGGAAGGAAGACGAGCAGCGGTGCGTCGTCCCACTCCGCCGACGGCTCCTCGTCGACCGAGAGGGCGAGGATCGCGGTTCCCGCGGGCGTCGTGCCGTCGAGAGCGGCGCGGGGCAGCGTCTTGTGCCAACCGTCCAGCGCCACCGCGGTCACCGTCTCGACCCCTTCGAGGCCGAACGCGGCGTCGATCACACAAGCGAGATCGACACCGCGATAGACGTGGGGCGGCTTCCAGTTGTCCTCCCCTTCGGCCAGCGCGGGCCCCTCGTACGCCACTCGCCCGCTGACCGGCGAGTGCTCCGTCAGTTCCACATCGACCGTCCGATCTCCGTGGATCACGCGAACCGGAGCCAGCAGCCCGGGATCCCAACCGTCGACGGCCCGCTCCGCCTCACGTCGGGGCAGAGCGAGCGACAGCGAAACGGCCGCCGCAAGCGCAACGACAAGCACGCCGATGGCCAGGCCGCGCCGACGGTTCATGCGATCTCCTCGGCGGGGTATGTTCGAATCGCCGTCGCCGGGATCAACACGACCACGCGATCCCCGGCCGCCAAGTCGAGGGCCTCCGTGGCCCTTCGCGTGAGCAGGGCGTTCAGCTCGAAACCGGCCGCGGCCAAGATGAGATTCGTCACCTGGCCAAGCCGGCGCATCTTCTTCACCCGAACCGGAAAGACGTTGTCGGCGGTGCATCCGTTGAGGCCCGCGGAATCGGCGCAAACGAGAACCGCCTCCGGCGGCACGACCATCGTGATCTCCCTGGATCGGCCGAAGTGAAGCGCGTCGATTTCCTCGTCGCCCACTCGGACGGTGCACAACGCCCCGTCTCTGCGCACGATCGACGCGTGAAAGGTGTTCTTCTCGAGCAGGCGAGACCATTCGGGAAGCCCGGCCGCCCGGGGCCGCACTGTGCCGCGTGCGCGAAGCCGCTCGGACCACAGGAGATGTTCCATGACCTCCCTCGGGGTCCCGGAGGAGACAAGCAGATCCGACATGTCCACGTCGAGCGAATCGGCCAGGGTGCGGATCTCCGCCAGACCGGGTGCCGGCCGGGTGCCGTGCTCGATCCGCGACAGACGGCTGTAGTTCATCCCCGTCCGTTCGGCAAGATCGCGCAAGGAGTAGCCCTTCTTTCGTCGCGCCATCTGGAGCAGTTCCCCGAACCGTGCCTTGTGCATGGGCGGGAGTTTAGTGCGGCTGTTGCCAAATGTCAACACTCTGAACCCCGCACTGAGACGGACGCGCCGCGCTCGATGGCATACAATGCGCGCCATGCCTCGTCGACAACGTCAACGGCGCGTCCTTCCGCTGACCGACGGCCCGATTACCCGCTCGCTCCTGCGTTTGGCGTGGCCGGTCATGCTCTCGAATCTGTTCCAGACGCTCTACAATTTCGTCGATCGATTCTGGCTCGCGCGGCTCGGGAAGGTCCCGATCGCTGCGCTCGCGCTGTCGTGGCCGCTCGTCTTCCTGGCGCTCTCCATCGGGAGCGGGGTCACCATCGCGGGCACGGCCCTCGTCGCTCAGTACACCGGCGCGCGACGCCCCGAAGAGGCGAATCTCGCCGCCGGACAGGTCGTCGGCTTCACCACGCTCCTCGCACTGGTGCTCGCCTCGGCCGGCTTCTTCGCCGCCCGGCCGATCCTGATGCTGATGGGGGCGGAGGCGGACCTGATCGCAGCTGCGACGAGCTACCTCCGGATCATCTACGCCGGCATCCCGCTGATGTTCGGTACGTTCGTCGTCACCGCGCTCCTCAACGGCGTCGGCGACACGGTGACGCCGATGATCCTGATGGCGGCCTCGGTCGGTCTCAACCTGGTCCTCGATCCGCTGTTCATCTTCGGTTGGGGGCCATTCCCGGAGTGGGGCGTCGCCGGCGCGGCGGTAGCGACCATCCTCGCCCGCGGACTCCTATCACTCGTCGGCTTCCTGTGGCTGTTCTCCGGGCGCCTCGGGCTCCACCTCCGCCCGTACCATCTGAGGCCTCGCTGGGGGCTGATCCGCCGGATCGTGTCGATCGGCGGGCTCGCGTCGATCGGCCAGACGGGAAGCGCCCTCGGGTTCTCCATCATGAGCGGCGCGCTCGCGCGGATCGGCACCGCCGTCCTGAGCGCATTCGGGATCGGCAACGCGTTCATCTCGATCGTCTTGATGCCCGCGATGGGGCTCGGTCAGGCGACGGCGACGATGGTCGGTCAGAACCTCGGCGCGGAGAGGCCAGACCGAGCGAGCCGGTCCGTTTGGGCCGGCATTGGGGTCTCCAGCGCCATCCTTGTCGTGGCAGCTGCCTTCGTTCTCTTCCTGCGGCGCTATCTGATCGGGTTCTTCCTGTCCGATCCTGAGGTCCTCGCGGTCGGCAACGAGATGCTCTTCCTCGTCGCGCTCGCGTTCCCGTTCATGGGGATCATCCAGGTCATCATTGGGGCATACCAGGGGGCCGGGCATACGTTCTACTCGATGTTCTTCGGCCTGTTCCGCTTGTGGGCGCTTCGCGTCCCGCTCGTCTTTGCGCTGGGATTTGGGTTCGGCATGGGCGCGCGCGGAGTCTGGTTCGCGATGCTCGTGTCGAACCTCGCAACTGCCGGCGTATCGCTCGGCTTCTTTCTCACCGGCAACTGGAAGCGGCGCGTGATCCAACAGGAGACCGAGCTACCCGAGGCCGTTGGACCGCCTTGCGAGCGGCGCTGACTCCTCCTACTCTCTGACGGTCCAGCGAGGAGGAGGCGCAATGGCGACGATCACGATTTCCGAGGCGAAAGCCCATGTGGGAGAGAACGTCACGTTCCAAGGCTGGGTGTACAACGTGCGCTCGAGCGGGAAGATCCTGTTCTTACAGATTCGGGACGGAACCGGTGTGATTCAGGCGGTCCTGTCGGAGTCGAACTCGGCCGAGCTACTCGCCGCCGCCAATCGCCTGCCGCGCGAGACGTCGATCATCATCTCGGGGACGCTGCGGGAAGACCGGCGAGCGCCCACGGGATGCGAGCTCCAACCGACCGACCTGCAGGTCGTCCACGCGCCGACGGAGCCATTCCCGATCGAGCTGACCGAACACACGCCCGCCTTCCTGATGGACCATCGACACCTGTGGATTCGAACCGGACGGCAGGTCCCGATCCTTCGGATCCGTGACGCGACGTTCCGGGCGTTCCGCGAGTTCTTCCACCAACGTGGGTTCGTCGCGACCGAGGCACCGATCCTGACCGGGACGTCGGTCGAGGGGACGACGACGCTGTTCGAGCTCGACTACTTCGACGACAAGGCGTATCTCGGCCAGAGCGGCCAGCTCTACCTCGAAGCCACCGCGATGGCCCTGGGAAAGGTCTACTGGATCGGGCCGGCGTTTCGCGCTGAGAAGTCGAAGACGCGGAAGCACGTTACCGAGTTCTGGATCGCCGAGGCGGAGGTCGCCTACCTCGACCACGAGGAGAACCTCGCGCTACAGGAGGACCTGGTCCGGTTCATCGTCGAGTCGGTCGTCGAGGAGCGGGGGCCGGAGCTTGAGCAACTCGAGCGGAACGTCGACTTGCTTCTCGGAGAAGTCCGCGAGCCGTTCGCGCGCATCGATTACGGCGAAGCGGTGACACTCCTTCGAGAGGCGGGGCACGACGTATCGTTCGGAAGCGATTTCGGTGCGCCGGAGGAAGCGTCGCTCGGCGAGCACTTCCGCCGGCCGGTCTTCATCGAGCGGTTCCCGGTTCACATGAAGCCGTTCTACATGAAGCGCGACCCGCTCGACCCTGAACGGGTCCTCGCCGCGGATCTGATCGCACCGGAGGGATACGGTGAGATCATCGGCGGCAGCCAGCGAGTCGACACCGAGGAGGAGCTCGTCGCCCAGCTGAAGGAATTCGGTCTGCCGATCGAGCCGTATCAATGGTACATCGATCTGCGACGCTACGGGTCGGTTCCGCATTCCGGCTTCGGGATGGGCCTGGCGCGGGTGGCCGCGTGGATCTGCGGTGTCAAGCACATCCGAGAGGTGATCCCGTTCGCCCGGCAGATCAACCGGCTCTACCCGTAGCCCCCGGCTGCGATCCGTCCAGGCGGATCAGGAGATCGACCGCCACGGCGCCGCGCTCGTCCGCGATCACCGGATTGAGGTCGATCTCCGCGATCTCCGGGAAGTCGATCCCCATCAGCCCGAGCGCGGTGACGATCCGAGCGAGCGGCGGCAGGGCGACGGCCGGTTGACCTCGGAACGCCTCGAGCAGCGGGAAGGCGCGGATCGAGTGGATCATCCAGTCCGCCTGGGGCTCCGAAATCGGCGCCACGCCGAACGCGACGTCCTGCAGGGCCTCGACTAGGGTCCCACCGATCCCGAACATGACGGCCGGTCCGAACGCCGGATCCCGTTCGAGCCCAAAGATCAACTCCCGCCCGACGATCATCCTTTGCGCGAGCAGTCGCCCGTCGCGCAGTCCGAGCCCGGCGATGACGGCTCGGAGCCGCTCGACCGCGATCAACAGCGCGCGTTCCGTCTCGATGCCGACGAACACAGCGCTACGTTCGAACCGGTGCGCGAGCTCCGGCGCGTCGACCTTCAGGACCACCGGCGGATCCACCTCCGCCAGAAACCGAAGCGCCTCGTCGTCGCTTTGAACGTAGGCATACGGGCAGACCGAAACGCCGTAGGCGGCGAGGATCTCGGCTCCCTCGTCGAAGAAGAGACCGGTTCGCCCTGCCCGCCGCACTTGGTCGAGGACCGCGCGCGCCGCCTCCCGGTCGGACGGCTCCTCCGTCCCCGCTGCGGCGACCGGTTGCCGAATCTCGCGCGCACGGCGGAGGAACGACAACGCGGCAACGGCCGTCTCCGGCATCGCGTACGTCGGGATCCCGGCCTCTCGGAGCGGCCCGATCAGCGGCTCGACCGTCGCGCTGTGGCTCAGCGTGCAGACGAGGACCGGCTTCTCCGACCGCCTGCTGGCCGCCCGGACGATTCCGCAACCGACCTCCGCGACCGGCTCGTTGAAGACGAGCGGTGGGCGGAAGATGACGATCGCGGCGTCCGCCTCCTCGAGCAGTAGGTCCAATCCCTTCTCGTAGTGCTCGCTACTCGCGGTCGCAATCATGTCGACCGGGTTGCCGAGCCCCGCCTCGGGCGGCAGAAACTCGGCCAGCCGCTCACGCAGACGAACCGACAAGGCGGGCACGTCCAATCCATCGCGAACGCACGCGTCGGCCGCGATGATCCCAGCGCCGCCGGCGTTGGTCAGGATCGCGATTCGATCGCCGGACAGGAGGACGCCGCGCGCGAGCACGCGGAGGGCGGTTAGCGTTTCCTCGATCGTGGTGACGCGCAGGGCGCCCGATTGCCGGAGGAACGCGTCGACGATCGCGTCGGGGCTCGCGAGTGACCCGGTATGCGAGGCGACCGCCGCGGCCCCCGCGTCGGTCCGGCCGGCCTTCAGGACAACCACCGGCTTCGACCGCCCGATCCACAGGACCAGGCGGCGGAACTCGCTCGGGTCGGCGAAGCTCTCGAGGTAGAGGAAGATCGCGGCGCATTCATCGTCCTCGGCGAGGTAGGCCAGGAAGTCGTTCTCCGTCAGACCCGCCCGATTCCCGAGATTGACGAACCGCGAGACTCCGAGGCCCGCGCCCTCGAAGCACTCGAGAAGGGTCTCTCCCAATGACCCGCTCTGCGAGATGAACGCGATCTCCCCGCCGGGGGGAAACCATCGGGAGAACGACGCGTTCAACTTCATTCTCTCGGAACTGTTGATGATTCCCATGCAGTTGGGGCCCACGACGTTCAGCCCGTGGCGATCGATCAGAACGCGGAGATCCTCTTCGAGCGCCGCGCCTTCGGGACCGCTCTCCTTGAACCCGGCGGTGATGATCACGAGGTTCGAGATGCCCGCCCGTGCACAATCCTCCACGCTCTGCAGGACGACGCTCCGGTTGATCGCGAGGATCGCCAGATCGATGTTCCCCGGCAGCGCATCGATCGTCGGGACGCAGGGCAGGCCGAACACCTTCTCGTACTTCGGATTGACCGGATGGAGCGCACCGTGATATCCACAGTCCTGCAGATTCTTGAGGATCGTGCCCGCCACCGATCCGGCTCGAGAACTGGCACCCACAACCGCGATGCCGCGAGGTTCGAGCAGACCCCTCAGACGTTCAGTCACCCGCTATCATCCCCCGCGCCGTCAGCCAGACCAGCCCGATCATGATCAGCACATCGCCGATGGAGAAGGCCGTCGAGAACGGCACCCAGCTCGGCAAGGAGAGCCAGTCTCCGAGGGCGTTGAGGTGCGTCGAAGGGGACATCAGGATCACGTTGGCCACCACATCACCGTCGAGAAGCCGCTGGGCCGTCTGATCCAGCCCCGCCCGTCGCAGCGCGGCAGCCGAAGCCGGCATGTACCCGCCATTCGCCACGACGGCAACGAGGTTGAGCGCCGCTCCAACGAGGAAGCCCCGAAGCGGGACAACGCGGAGGTTCAGTGCCATCCACAGGATCACGAGGCCATACGACGCCAAGTGCAGCGGCGCAGTTCCGTACGCGACGAGCGGCGCGCCGGAGAAGAGCGGGAAGATCAGAAGTTGAATCGCCAGTGAGAGAGGCACGAGCCACAGCCACCGAAGACGAAGCCCCGCGAGATGGGCGATCCGTCCGCCGCGGAGACGCCCGATGCCAAGACCGACCAGAATGGCTATCAGATACAGCATCTCGGCATCATCGAGCTTCCCGAACCGGTGCGGGGATCTCCGTCTCCAGGGCCGGCTCCGCCACCGGCGAGGCCCTTAGCACACGGAGAAGGGCATCGGCCACTCGAGGATCGAGGTCGGTTCCGCGCATCTCCTCAACGATCTCGATCGTCCGCTCCGCACTGAATGCTTTCCGGTACGGTCGGTCAGTACTGAGCGCGTTGTGGATGTCCGCCGCCGCGATGATCCGCGCCATCAACGGAATCTCCTCGCCGCTTAGCCCATCAGGGTAGCCGCTCCCGTCCCAGCGTTCATGCTCGTGTCGGACCGCGTCGACCACCGGACCGTAGATTTCGAGCCCTTCGATCAGCTCCGCACTGACCACCGGATGTCGTTTCATAATCGCCCACTCCTCGTCGGTCAGGGGGCCGGGCTTAAGGAGGATCGCGTCGGGCACAGCGACCTTCCCGATGTCGTGAACCCGAGCGGCCACACCGACATGCTCGATCTCGTTCTGGGACAGGTCCATTTCCACTGCGATCTCGACGGCTAACTTGGCAACCTGTTCTGAGTGGATCGCAGTGTAGTGATCCCGCGCGTCGAGCAGTCGCGAGATCTGCTCGAACGTCTTCCGCGTTTCCGTCTGAAGCTTCACGTACCCCCGAAACGACATGTGGACCAGCGAGAGCGGGAACAGCGCCAGGAAGACGTGCCAGACCGACAGGTTCCGCAACACGGACAGGAGCACCGCTGATACACAGAGCACGACGTACTGAATGAAGAACTGCCGGCTGCTCTCCCACGCGGAGTGGAAGAACGACTTGCCCTCGGTCAGCGACACGATCCCCGTCACGAACGAGATATTGAGAACCATGTAGATCAGGAAGCTAACGATCGCGAGCGCGTAGTCGAACGGGACGGAAAGGGGCAGTGTGGGACGATCGAACCAAAGGAGCAACAACCCGGCGACAGACACGGTGACGACGAGCTGACTCACGTTGAACGTGATCGCGATCGTGCTCGTTCTCCGTTCTCCCGGCTCGGCTCTCCATCGCATGAGCATCTCCGAGAGAAGCGACGAGGCCGCAACGACAATCACCGCGAGGTACGGACCGAGGATGAATAGTGCCGCCAGGTAGATCGCTACGGAACTCGAGATCTCCCACCCGTAGGCCGGGACACGCGTTGCGTACACCTCGGCCAACACGGCAAGAATAATAAAAATCGAGAAGAGGACAATCTCTTGAACGCCGGAGAACGAGCTGCGTGCGACGGCGAACCCCACCGAGGTGAGCGCAAGAAGGGTGAGAAGAGCGATGTACGATGTCACGCGCACTGGGAGTCTCATGTCGTATCCTCAGCGCGAAGGGTACGGGATTCCGAGCGGCCCGGCCAACCCAAGCGCGGACACACATCGGCGACCTCAAGATCAGCCGAGATGTTCCTTCTCTTCTTGCCTCACACCCCTCAACACACGGGGTCAGGGGGAGAGAAGGTCGCTACGGTTTGCCGGGTGTCTCGGGGGACCACTTGATGCTCTCTGCCAGCAGCAGCGCCAGCGCCGCGATCGTCAACAGATAGTACGCGACCTTCCCACTGAACAGCTTCTTCATCCGCTCTTCTCCCTTCCGCGTGTATCCGCCCCACTTCACTGCACTCGCCTCCTCTAGACCTTCCCCTCGGGGGACCACTTGATGCTCTGTGCCAGCAGCAACGCCAGCGCCGCGATCGTCAACAGGTAGTACGCAACCTTCCCACTGAACAGCTTCTTCATCCGCTCTTCTCCCTTCCGCGTGTATCCGCCCCACTTCATCGCGCTCGCCTCCTCTAGACCTTCCCCTCGGGGGACCACTTGATGCTCTCCGCCAGCAGCAGCGCCAGCGCCGCGATCGCCAGCAAGTAGTACGTTCCTCTCGTGCCGAACAGCTTCCTGAACACCCTGCCCATGCGCTCCTCCCCTTTCCGGTTGTAGCCGCCCCACTTCATCGCGTCCGCCTCCTTACCGAGAAACGAAGAAACCGCCTCGACAGCGCGGTGTGCTTCTCCGCTCTCTGGCTGTGTACCACCGCAATGTATAGGTGAAACGACCCGCACGGTCAAGTTTCTTGAATGATATTTCCATGCTATTTGGAGAATGTAAGTGGAACCATCCGTTTCACCTATCTTCGCTAGGCGCTCGGCCGGCGCACCTCCTGCGGCCGGACCTTCCGGTCACCCGGAGTAAGGGACCGTCGCGAAAAGAGCGGGCCAAGCGAAACCGTCCGTCTGGACGAAAGCCAGACTCCAACCCGTTTGACTTCCCTTCCGGCCGACGATACAGTTACGCCCAGATCGACGAAGAGGTGCCAGAGTTGAGAGAATACGAGATCGTTTACGTGATACGGCCCGATCTGTCGGATGAGGACCGCTCGGCAAAGGTCGAGCGGATCCATTCCCTGATCACCGAGAACGGCGGGGAGCTCGGCAAGGTCGAGGACTGGGGAAAGCGTGTCCTCGCCTACGAGATCAAGCACAATACCGAGGGGTACTACGGCCTGGCCGAATTCCACCTCGCGCCCGATTCCGTGCGGACGGTGGAGGATCGACTCAACATCGATGAGGAGATCCTTCGCTACCAGATTATCTCCCGGTCATAGGGGAGGTCCCATGGCGGCGAGCCTCAACAAAGTCATTCTGATCGGGAATCTGACGGCCGATCCCGAGCTCCGGTATACCCCGAGCGGGACGGCGCGCACGCGGTTCTCGATCGCGATCAACCGTCAATACAAGGATTCCTCCGGGCAGCTCCAGGAGGAAACCACCTTCGTCCCGATCGTGGCGTGGGGGTCTCAGGCCGAGAACTGCGCGAACTACCTAAGCAAGGGACGATCGGTCGCCGTCGAGGGGCGCCTTCGCATCGACTCGTTCGAGAACGCCGAGGGAGAGAGAAAGAAGGTCGTGGAGGTCGTCGCGCAGAGCGTTCAGTTCCTCGGCGGACCGCCCAGGCAGGGCGATCCGGCTTCGCCCGCACCGTCGGCCGTCTCCGAGCCCGCCGCCCAGAACGATGAGGAGGTTCCTTTCTAGGTCATGTTCACCAAACGTAAGCGCAAGTGCCGAGTCTGTGAGAAGAAGGCAACCCTGGACTACAAGAAGCCCCAGGAACTGAAGCAGTTCATGAATCGCCTCGGGAAGATCCTTCCTAAGAGAGCGACGCGTCTCTGTGCCAAGCATCAGCGGAAACTGGCGCTGGAGATCAACCGGGCGCGCAAGCTCGCCCTCCTCCCTTACGTCGGGGAGCGGGAACCGATGAAGATGCGTCGGTAGTACGACGGTTTCCAGCCCTCCCGGAATCGATGGCGAAGATCGGCAGGACCGTGGGATGGCTGGCCGACAAAGCACGGAACGGAGCGCCGCCCCGTGCGGAGAAGATCGGCGATCCGTTGTCCCTTGAAGTCGCGTTCCCGAGTGCACGTGCAGATCCGTCGGGCTGCTTGATCCTCGATCGCCTCGTCGCCTTCCCGTCGTTTCGCCTTCCCGGCGAAGCGACGACGCGGGCGCTGCTCGGCGAGCTTCGTCTCCTCTTCGGGGTCGGAGAGCGGTACGACAGACGTCTCCGAGCGGAGGGCTACGCATCGATTGCTGACCTACGCGAACATCCCCGCTGGGCCGACGCCGCGAACGCGCTGCTGGCCGATTGGGGCTCGCCGCCCGACGCAGGTGCGGTCTACCGGTCGCTCGACCGATGGCTTCCGAGCACCGATCCGCTTCAACTGCTGTCGCTCGGGCTACTACCGATCGAGGGACTGCGCTTCTTCGATCTGGAGACGCTCGGACTCGGCGGATCGCCGGTCTTCCTCGCCGCCATCGGCCGCTTCGTCAACGGCGGGTTCCTGATCCGCCAGACGCTGATCCCTTCCTTGGGCGCCGAGATTGCGCTTCTCGAGCGGACGGCGGCCGAGCTCCGCGACGCCTCCGCGCTCCTATCCTACAACGGCAAGAGCTTCGACTGGACGATCCTTCGGGAGCGACTCGCCTACTACGGCCTCCCGCTTCCCGAGCCCCCGATCCACGTCGATCTCCTCCACCACGCACGCCGGGCCTTCGGTAGCGAGGTCCCGGATTGCCATCTCGGGACGATCGAGGAGCGTGTGCTCGGCGTCGAGCGATCGGACGATCTGCCAAGCGCTGAGGTCCCGATCCATTACACGGCGTACCTCGAGACCGGGGACGCCGCGCACCTCGTGCCGATCGTGAATCACAGCCGGCAGGACCTCGCCAGCCTCGTCGTCCTGCTCGAACGGCTGCTGCGGACGGCCGACGATGCTTGAAGGACTCGTCGCCGACCTCGAGCGGGCCACATGGTATCGCGGCCAGATCGCCCACTCGGGCGTCCAACCGGGCTCGGCTTCAAAACGATCGGACATCGCGCTTCCGTCGTTTCTCGCGGACTACCTAGAGGTTCGAGGGATCCGGCTATATCGGCATCAGGCCGAGGTGATCGAAGCGTTTCGCGGCGGTTCCGACGTGATTATCACGACGCCGACCGCCTCCGGAAAAACGCTGGCCTTCAACCTCCCGGTCGCGGAGGCTCTACACGACGACCCAAACGGCTGCGCTCTTTACGTCTACCCGCTGAAGGCGTTGGCGAACGACCAGCTGACGAAACTCCATGACATCGACTCGGCCTGCGATCTTCACCTGCGCCCGGCGACCTACGACGGCGACACGCCCCCATCCAGTCGCGGCCGGATCAAGCGCAGCTCCCGGGTCGTCTTCACCAACCCGCACGCGCTGCATCAGTATCTGCCCTGGCACCACCAGTGGGCGCGGATCTTCGCCAACCTTCGAGCCCTGGTCATCGACGAAGCGCACCAGTATCGCGGCGTTTTCGGCAGCAATGTGGCGTTCCTGCTGCGACGGCTCCTTCGAATCGTTGGCCACTACGGCGGTTCCCCCCGCATCATCCTCTCGTCCGCGTCGGTAGCCAACCCGGAGGAGTTCGCCGCCGCGCTGACCGGGCGCGCAGCGGTTTCCGTTGGCGAAGACGGATCGGGACGAGGGGAGAAGCGAGTCCTCTTCTGGGATCCGTCGGCCGATCCGACCCGATCCGTCTCGTCGCAGATCGCGCGGCTCCTGTCGTTTCTCATCGGACGCGGGGTCCAGACGATCTGCTTCACCCGGACCCGTGCCTCCGCCGAGCGAATCGCGAAGATCGCGACCCGCGCCGGAGCGCCCGGGGTCGCCTCGTACCGCGCCGGATACCTGCCAAACGAGCGAAGGGCATTGGAGGAGGGTCTGCGCGACGGGGCGATCCGCGCCGTCGTGTCGACGACCGCCCTCGAAGCGGGCATCGACATCGGCGGACTCGACGCAGCAATCCTCGTCGGCTTCCCCGGAAGCCTTCTCTCCGCATGGCAGCAGGCCGGGAGGGCCGGCCGGGGATCGGAGGCGTCCCTCCTGGTCTTCGTTCCGCACGAGAACCCGCTTGATCGATACTTCTTCGCTCACCCCGCCGAGTTCCTCGGCCGTACGCGCGAACGCCTCGTCGTCCCACTCGCCAACCCGCGTCAGCAAGCCGGTCACCTTGCCTGCGCGGCGGCCGAGCTTCCGTTGGCGGAAGGGGAGCTCGACCCGAGCGAGATGGAGCTGGCCCGTGGCCTGTGCGAGGAGGGGCTTTTCGCATCGACGCCTCGCGGGTACGTGTACCGAGGGTTGCGCCGCGCGCATGAGATCGTTTCCCTCGATGATCTGAGCGGCAAGACGGTTCGGATGAGCTACGGCGACCGACTGCTCGAGACGATGGATCCGGTCCGAGCCCGGCGCGACGCGTACCCGGGCGCCGTCTACCTGCACCGGGGGGAAACGGTCGTCGTCGATCGCCTCGATCTCGAGGCGGGCCTCATTGAGGTCCACCCGGAGGAAGTCGACTACTACACCTACAGCCTGCGTGCCTCCGATGTCGAGATCCTTTCGCGCGACGCGGAGGCTCGATCCCGCAGTGTCGATCGAGGCGCCGGTCGGGTCCGCGTCACCGAGTCGTTCCTCGGGTACAAGACGATCCACGCGGACCGAACCGTCTCCGTTCGCCCGCTGGATCTGCCCCCGCACGTCTACGAGACGGACGCGATGTGGATCGCTTTCCGAGACGGGATTCCGGAGATCCCGGGCGATCAGCTCCTCGGAGCGCTTCACGGCGCCGAGCACGCGATGATCGCCATGGCGCCGCTCCTCGTCCTCTGCGACGTAACGGATGTCGGCGGCCTTTCGACGCCGCTCCACGCGCGAACGCAGTCACCGACCATCTTCCTGTTCGACGACATCGCCGACGGAGCCGGATTGGCGGGTGCTTTGTTCGACGCGTTCGAACACCTCACGAAGCGGGCTCACGCCCTCGTCCGGGACTGCCCGTGCGATGCGGGCTGCCCCGCCTGCCTTCTGTCGCCGCGTTGCGGGAGCCAGAACGAGCCGCTCTTCAAGCCGGGGGCGATCCGCGTCCTCGAAACCCTGGCTCGAAACGGGAGTCGGGCGGAGGTCGCCGGATGAAGCGAATCGTCGCCGCGATCTTCCACCCTCCGATGGGATCGACCACGCCGGAGCGTTTCGTCCAGGCCGGCAGAATCGCGTCGTCGGAGGATCTGATCCGAGCGCTTGCGCCCTCTGTCAAGGAGATCCTCGTCGTCACGGGCGACGTCGCTGCTACGGAGCCGCTACGATCGCTCGACGTGACGATTGTCCGCTCGGACAGCGATCGCCCGTTTCGGTTCGGCGAGGCGCTCCAGCAGCTCGTTCGCGAGCGCGGTGTCGATGCCCTCTTGTACTTCGGCAGCGGCTCCGGCGGCCTCCTCGGCGAA
>Ga0272443_10001652_pt1 | contig 31482 bp, 27 predicted proteins | sample SSMAcet12_FD_193581 | JGI IMG/M metagenome (GOLD analysis project Ga0272443, IMG submission 193581) | Marine sediment archaeal communities from Little Sippewissett salt marsh, Falmouth, MA, United States - SSM-Acet-12 | ecosystem: Environmental > Aquatic > Marine > Wetlands > Sediment ... | reverse complement strand
TTGAGCCGAGCGACCTGGCGGGTATCCGCCGCCAGCGTCCCGACGGTCCGCGACGGTATCGCAAGCGACTGACCGACAAGGTGCTGGCCGACCGGATCCATGCGGCCTGGCTGGGCCGCTGTGCGGGCTGTTTGCTCGGCAAACCCGTCGAAGGCGTCCTCACGCCGGAACTCTGGTCCTTTCTGAAAACAACCAAGCAGTGGCCGATACGCGACTACCTCCGTCTTCAAGTGCCGCCGCGCCTCCGGAAACGGTTCCCGACGATCGCGCCACGTGCGAGCATGTTGCCCGCCACCGGCATGCCGATCGACGACGATTTGAACTACACGACGGTCGGCGTGCTGATCGCCGAACGGCACGGGGCCGAGTTCACGCCGGCCGACGTCGTGGCCTTCTGGCACGCGAATCTGCCCCTGGGAATCACCTTCACGGCTGAACGTGTCGCCTATCGCAACACGCTGCTGGGTGTGACCCCGCCGGCCAGCGCCTCGTGGCGGAACCCCTACCGGGAATGGATCGGCGCCCAGATTCGTGCGGACGGGTGGGCCTATCTGGCCGTCGGCCATCCCGAACGCGCCGCCGAGTTCGCCTGGCGCGACGCATCCGTCAGCCATATCAAAAACGGGATCTACGGCGAGATGTGCATGGCCGCCATGATCGCGTCGGCCCCTTACGCGGCCACGCTGGCCGACCTCATCGAAGTCGGCCTGAGCGAAATCCCCCGCCGCTGCCGGCTGGCGGCCGACTTGCGACGGGTGATCGACTGGCGTCGCCAGGGGCTTGCCTACGATGAGATTGTCGAACGGTTCCACGCCCACTACGACGAAAACACACCGCACGGCTGGTGCCACACGAACGCCAACGCGGTCATCTGTGCGATCGGTCTGCTGTGGGGCGACGAGGACTTCGGCGACTCGATCTGCAAGGCGGTCCAAATCGGGCTGGATACCGACTGCAACGGGGCGACGGTCGGCTCGATCCTGGGCATGCGACTGGGAACGCGCAACCTCGGCGCGCGATGGACGAACCGCCTGAAAGACACGCTCGACACGAGTCTGCCGGGCTACGGGCAGGTCTCCATCCACCGGATGGCGGAGCAGACTTTCAAGCTCTTCAAAAAACTGCGTTGAGCCGTGCGGCGTCGCGGCCCATCGGGCCATTCATTCCGTACGCCCGGTGCGGGCGGACGCCTTGCGGTGCTGTGGCGTCCGCTTATGATGGCCCGCTGATGCGGAACAAACGCGGAAACCGTTTTACGGAGGTATCCAGATGATCCCGAGGCGATTCCCCCCGCTCGTGACGCTGTTGGCTGGCTGCCTGATGCTGGGGTTCGGGTTTTCCTGCCGGGAGAAGGAGACTCCGCAGGCCCGGCAAGCCGCGGAATCCCCGGAGGCTGAGCCCGAGATGATTTCGCTGTTCAACGGCGAGGATTTGACCGGTTGGACGACCGTCGGTGATGCAGACTGGCGGGTCGAGGACGGGCTGCTCATCGGCCAGCAGGGGCCGAACAATGAGGCGGGCGACCTTCTTTCGGAAGCGGAATTCACGGATTTCGAGTTGATCGTTACCTATCGCGTCGTCTGGCCGGCCAACACCGGGATCTGGTTCCGCTACCAGAGCCCCAAGCAGGCCTACCAGGCGGATATCCTGGAATACACCAATCCCGTCGCCTACTGCGGGACTCTATACTGTCCCGGTAAGATGTTCCTGTTCGTCAATGACGACAGGAACTTCGTCAATGTCGACGGCTGGAACACGATGCGGATCCGGGCCGAGGGCGACCGCGTCCGGATCTGGCTGAACGACTACCCCATCGGCGACGTACATGACGACACGAGTGCGAAGGGCCGGATCGGTTTTCAGGTTCATGCGGGCGACCAGTTCGGCCAGATGAAGGTCATCGTTCGGCGCGTGCTCATTCAGCCGCTGTAAGAGCAACCGTGTGAACGCATACCGAGCCGCGCCCTCTCAATCCAAAAGCCCCCGGCCAGTTGCTGCCGGGGGCTTTCGCGCGTCGTTCGTTACCGTTTGTTGACATCCCTGCCCCCGCACACAGCGAGGGAGCGCCGTCGGTTTATTCGGTCTCCTGCGGTCGGTGCTCGACCGTGCGCGCCTGCGGGCCGCTCTCGAGCATCTGGAGCCGCGTTGCGGCGTCCTGGTTGTTCGGGTCCAGTTCCCTCGCCCGGCGATATGCGTCCATCGCCAGCGCCCGGTTGCCCGTCCGTTCGTAGAGCCTGGCCAGTGCGCTGTGCGCTTTGGCTGACTCCGGATCGGTTGCCAGGGCGGTCTGGTAGGAACGCAGCGCATTGTCGTAGTCGGCCCGTTCGAGGTATTCGTTGCCCAAAACGATGAAATGCTCCGCAACGCCGCGGTTGATCTCAGCCGTGTGCTCGACGACGGCCAAGGCCTGATCGTAGCGGCCGCGCGATTCGAGCGCCTCATTCTTCGCTTCGACAGCCGCGATGTAGTTCGGCCAACTCTTGATCGCCTGTGTGAAATAAAGCGCGGCGATGTCCAGCTCCCGACAGGCAGCCGTTACGTCGCCCCGGCGGAACTTGCGTTCGGCCATCGCGCGGTAATTGAGCCCCATGTAATAGTTGGCCTCCGCGTCGCTGCGATCGTCCTCGAGGACTTCGCGCAGCGTCGCCATCGACTCGATGTACTGGCGATTGCGGTAGTGATCGATGGCCATCGCCCGGAGATCCTCGGGTTTGGGGGCGCAGCCGGCTCCCAGACCGACCATCCCCACCAGCATGAACCAACTGTAATGCCGCCCGATTTTGCGAAACTGAAGCGCCCTGGACATGGTACGCGACCTCCCTGACGAACAAAGGGTCAGCCCTCCCGGCCGAGGGCATCCTAATCCGGCACACATGCCGCATCAAGGTATTCTTCGGCTACAATGCGGCGAGTACGCCACAAAACACAACCGGCGCAGCACCCCCGTTGGCCGAAGACTCGCCCGGTAGACGACGGAGCCTCGCCACCAAGGAAGGATGCAATGCGGCCGTTTGTCCTGCTCTACCATACCTTATCGGACAATCCGCACTGGGATCTGTGCCTCGATCTGGGCGACGGGCTGGCGACCTGGCGGATCGGGGCCGACCCGCTCGCCACCGGCCCCGTTCCCGTACCCTTGCCGGCCCGGCGAATCGCAGACCATCGGCGTGCCTATCTGGACTACGAAGGGCCTGTTTCCGGCCACAACGGCCGCGTCCGGTGCGTCGACCGGGGCACCTGGAGGCCGGTCCGCCAGACGCCGGCCAGCTGGCAGGTCCACCTCGAAGGCGAGCGTCTCAGGGGTTTTTTTGAGCTGCCGGCCGGCACGGATCACGGCTGGATGTGCGACTTGGGCGAGGCTGCCGATGACGCGGAACTTTGAGCGGCGGAAACGGATCCGCCCTTTCAACGGCGACTTTGGTGCGCCCCTTCCTGAAGGGTCGACCGCGGCAAAGGCTCGATGCCGATGCGCACCTGCCCGGGCTCCAGGTCGATCGACGTGATTCGAAAAGGTTGCTTGCCGTTCATCCAGATCCACGTGTTCGGCAGCCGGATGCCTTCCAGGATGTTGCCCAGCGACGGTAGCCGGTGAGGACCGATCTGGCCGGGCAGATGCGCGCCCATGGGCCAGAACTTCCGGTCGAGCCGCTTGAGGAATTTACGGACCTGGGATCGCGGGATGGGCAGATTGCCGGCAGCGACCTCCGCCAGCCGAACGAACAGGCCGTCCGGCTCGGCCCGGACCTCGACCCGCAAGCTGACGACCGCGCGGAGGCTTTGGTGGGTCAGCAGGGCGGCCACCCGTATCCCGTCCCGGTCCAGGACGACCATCGGTTGCTCCAGGTAGGGCGGCAGCCATTTGCGGGACAACGGCCAGATCTCGCCGCGGACGGCCAGCCATGCGTTGATCTGATCCTGGGTGAGCCGGAATTCGAACGAGTCGTCGGCCTCGGCGGCATTGAGTCGCTTGCTGAGATCGACCTCGGTCTGGGCGAAGTCGTTTTTGACGGCCTGAATCTCGTGTGGCGCGATCTCGGGGGGCGCGTACCACTCGGGAATCCGTTGGAACATCATCCAGAGCGCCACGATGGCCGCCAGTACCACCACGGCTGCCACCGCCAGGATGCGCTTCACCCACCTTGACCGTCTGCTTTGTCGCATGGTCTCGGCCGTAACGGCTGGAGAATCCACTGTCAAGCTGCCGGGATTTGCCTGCCCGAGTCGCGTACTCTCCCGCAGCGCTCGTCGATTCCGGTAGTGTGCGGGGGGCTTCGGTTACGTGTCCACGTCGTGCGTGTCGATGTCCAGCGGTGCGTGCATGTGCTGGTTCGACTGGGGCGTGCGCAAGACGCGGTAGAAGCAGAAGATCGTCAGGCACAGAACGAACCCGACGCTCAACAGCATGACGGTCCAGCCGGCGGCAGTCATGGTATCACCTTTTCAACATCCGGGTCCGGGGACGTATCCCACCGCCAACGCCGACTGCTCAGGTAAATCAGCATCGTGAAAAAGATAAACGTGGCAACCAGAAAAGTAAGCACGAACAGTACGGTGTTGCGGTCCTCGACGTCCAGGGCCCGGAGCTCAGCGATCTTGGACGGTATGGAATAGTAGCACCACGCGATGAAGATCGTGATCAGATAGACGGGCGAGATGTATTTGATGATGAACCAGAAGATGTAAGGGACCCAAAGCTCGGCACCGCGCTGCACTTCCTTCCTGGCATTGTCGATGCCGAAGATCCAGCCGACGGTGATGACCTGGATGGTGGCCAGCATGAAGATGCAGACGGTCCCGACCCAGAAATCCATCGTGTCCAGGGCCAGCAGGTTCTTGGAAAAGTAGATGACCACGAGCCCGCCCATCGCCACGACGAACCCGAGACACGTCACCGAGGCCCGCCGCCCGAGCCTGAAGGCCTCTTCGAAAAACGCGATGGCCGGCTGAAGCATGCTCAGCGAACTCGTGATGGCGGCCGTGAAAAGCATGAAGAACCAGATGGCACCGAACCACCGGCCGGCCGGCATCAGGCTGAAGACGGCCGGCAGGGCGTTGAAGCCCAGCGCCATCGACGAACCGAGCACCTCCTTGGTCAGATTGGCCGGCCCCAGAAACAGAAACGCCACGGGCACGGTGATCATCCCGCCCAAGCAGACTTCGCAGAACTGGTTCATGGCGCTGGCCGTCAGCCCCGAGAGGGCGACGTCGTCATCCTTGCGCAGGTAACTGGCGTAGTTGAGGATGATGCCGAAGCCGACCGACAGGCTGAAGAAGATCTGCCCGGATGCAGCCAGCCAGAGCTCGGCGTTGGCCAGGTTCCCCCAGACGCTGCCCGTCGCGTCCGGCTTGGGGTTCCACATGAACCCCAGCGCATTGTCGATGTTGGCCTCCGGCTTGGCCGGGTTGGGCGTCCCGAGCGTCAGGACCCGGCCCAGGATGATGATCGCGCAGAGGATGAGCACGGGCATCGCGAACTTGCAGAAGGTCTCGATCCCGCGCGTCAGGCCGCGGTAAATGAGATAGAAGTTCAAAAGAAAGACGAAGCCCAACACGATCAGGGTGCGGCCGGCGGGGAAGCCGTTCTTCTGCATCCCTACAAGGCGATCGAAATGTGTCTGATATGCCTGCGTCTGCACCTCGAGCCCAGACTGCTCGGCGATCCAGCTCATCGTGCCGGAAAGGTAATCGAGCGCATAAAGCAGGCACCACGCCTCGATGTAGACGTAGTACATGTAGATGACCACGGGGATGAGAATCGCCAGGGCACCGAAGTACTTGCTGTAGGACGTCCGCCACAGGACGGTGAAGATCCCCGGCGCGCTGTTGTAGCCGCGGCTCCCGCCGTAACGGCCCATGCTCCACTCGACCCAGCAGATGGGAATGCCCAGGATGAGCATCGAGATGAAGTAAGGGATCATGAAGACGCCGCCGCCGTGCGTGGCGGCCAGGCCCGGAAAACGCAGGAAGTTGCCCAATCCGACGGCCGAACCGGCCACCGCCAGGATGACGCCGATCTTCGAGCCCCAGTTCTCGCGGTTCGCTTGAACGAGGCCGGGTTCGCTCTGTCGTGATCTGCCAGCCACTGTGTGCTCCTTGCGGCAGCCGTGCAGGTCAGCGTACGTACAGGTTGGGATGATCGGCGTTCACGTGGGTTTTTTCAAGTCGCACGCGACAGGATACCGCCAGGAGCCGGCCGGTGTGCGAGTCCCCGTCCGGGCTGACGGTACGGACAGGGAATCATCCCGGCAGAAACGGGCCCTGCCAGCGGCCTTTTAGTTCGTACGGCTCTGTCTTCGGCCGGCAGGACCGTCAAAGCTGTCGCAGGAGGTTGCCTCGGCTCGACGAACCACCTCGAGACGCAGGTCGCGCAGGTGCATGGCGACGTCGAGGGTGCCCGGCAGCTCCCAGCCGATGTTGAACCCGCCGAGGCGCAGGTCGCACAGGTCACGGGAGTTTTTGAGGTAGCCGGCCTGCCAGGCGACCTCGAGGCCCTCGCGGATGAGCGGGAGGAGGTCGCATTCGATCGTGATCCATTCCCCGGTGTGTGCCGTGTGGTCCGTGTAGACCGAACCGGGGGGATTGTAGATGAACTTGCCCGTGCCCTTGTCGAGAGCGGCGTGCGGTTTGGGGATACGGTAGCGGCTGTCGTACATCTGGATGCCGAACCAGAAATAGTCGCCGAAGCCGCCGCTGTGGCGGTTGAGGTTCTGGACGGTCAGGTAGGCCAGGAATTGGGCGGCCTGGCCGGCCTGCGCCGCGGGGGGAGCGGGATAGGCATGGCAGTGCAGCAGCCGGCAGGCGATCCGGAAACGGACCTCGGCCAACTCAGCGAGGGAGGGGTGCTCCGTGAAACGCTGTTCGGCCAGAATGTGCGCCCAGGGCTCATCCGGACGGCGCAGACGGGGACCGTATTCGCGCAGGCCGTTGAGTGCCAGAACAAGACCGCGCTCCGGACCCCTCGGCGGGCCGATCGTGACTGCTTTGGCGCCGTCGGCGAATCGGACTGCGCCACTCTCCAGAGGATGCGGGGCGGCGCCCGCCAGCGTGAATCGGCTCGACCACTGCACGAGGCTCCAGGCTGGCGCGCCACGCGACGGATCGACCCGTAACAATCCCTTCAAAACGTGCCGGCCGGGGGCGGGGTCGAACACCTTGAAACCGCGCTGGAAGTCCGGGTCGTCCAGGAGCGGAACCGCCTCATTTCCCGGCCGGGTGGCCGCCGGCCGCGAGCTCGCCGGATCAGCCGCCGCGGTCCCACCGGGCAGCACGGAGGATAGCATCGCACAGAGAGCTGCACAAAAGAGAAATGATGGCATCGTGGGTCTCCGCTTAGGGTGACCTTATTGGGCACTTCACCTAATCTCCGACGACCCGGTAGATGGAAACTTTCTCGTCCTGATAGGATTCGGTTAACGCATCGCAGGCGGGGATGGAAGTACCGCATCGGAAGACAACATGGGTCACGCCGTAAACGTCGACGGCGGTTTGGAGCAGCTCGCACGCGACTTGACCGTGGGAAGTGTAGAAACGGTGCGCGAGCATGACCCGCTCGTACCAATCGATGACTTCCGCGTCCTTGTAGGGGTGCGATTTCAGGTCCACCAGCACGGGCACGTTCGCGGCCAGCCGGAATGTCTGCATCGCCAGGGGGATCATGTAGAGTTCGCCGGGTCGATAGCTTTCGGCCGCCTGCGCGACGGCGGGGGTGAGGCCCTGCCTGGGCATGTTGAGCAAGACGGCCTTGCGGTACACGCCCAGACAGCCGACGAGGACGATGGTCACCAGGCATAATGCATGAAGCGGCCTGGCGATGCGGGCAATCCATCTGTCGAAAACCCGAAACGAAACGACGAGAAGACCCGCCAGGATGATCGACGAGGCGATGGGCATCAGAAAGGCCGTCACCCGCCAGGGAAAGAGCATGGCCAACGTTCTGTTGCCCGTCAGGTATTGCACCAGTGTCAGGGCCATACTTGTCAGGAAAGGCACCAGAAGGAGCATGAAAAGCGGCGTTCGTCTTACCAGGTAGATCGACAGCGCGATCAGGCCGATCCGGACCACGGCGACCCAGTTGAACCATCGGTGAACGTGCGCGTGGATCGAGGTGCCGGCCAGGTAGGCGAAACCTTTCAGCGGCTCGTGGTCGACGAGAATGCTCTGCGCACGCCTGAAAACGTCCGGGCTTGTGGGGCTGAAGTTCAAGCGGACATAGATGACGATCGGCAGCACCAGAACAAGGGCCAACGCGCCGAGCAGGATGGCCCTTTTGTAATTTCCGCTCCTGGCGACGGTCACAGCCATGCAGGTGGCCGTCAAAATCGCCGCGCTCAGCAGGTAGGAAGGGTGGACGGAGGCTGCGATGGCCAAACAGGCCGCGGCTGCGAACGGTTTGTCCCGCATGAAAAGGTGGATCGAGAGGATGAGCAGCACCCCGAACGTGGCGGGCTGAAAGAAGGAACCGAGTGCAAACTGGCCCGCCAGGCCGTTGACGAGGGAGGGATTGGGATCCACAAGAATGCCCGAATACAGTACGACGAGCAATGCAGCGAACGCGACGTACTTCAAACGCGAACGGGGCGAGTCCTCTTCCCGCCAGGCGTTCGGTTCACGGCAGCAGCCCCACCATGGGCAGCCCATGTCATGAATCGAGCACACGATCCCCAGAATGGCGTAGAGATAGATGGCCAGGATTGCCATGTACAGGAAATAAAATGCCGACTCGCCCAAGGTGCGCGCGGTCGCGCTGACAAGGGCGGAAAAGACGGGAAAAGGGTCGGTTGTCTGTGCGAACCAATCAAGCTTGAGATATCCTACCCCGGCGTCGGCCAGTCCGTGCACAAAGTAAGTGTTCTGGTTGGACGTGTACAAAGGCGACTGTGGGAACGAGATGGCGAACACCAACAAAAGCAGAATGTTGCCGATAAACGTCAACCTTGCTTTCGTGGTGGGGCTGATCGGCACTGTAGAAAACTCCATGTGTCCCGATGTGCCGGATGGAGACCCTCTGCGGCAGAGTAGCTTGCGGGCATTCCACCGTCGGCATCGCCTGCCTGTCAGGGAGCATGCGCCGCCGTGGCTTGCCGGCAGGTCATGCTCGCCGGCGAACGGTTCCTCCGGGTATTCTGGCCCCTTTCCCCGTAGCTATCCTACCATTCCAGTGAAAGGGGGCAAAGGGTTCAGTTGTCCAAACAGTCAATCTGAGCGATTTACGGTAACCGGTACGGCAGGACCATTGCGTTGCGGATTTCAGCCCGCGTGGCCAAAGGCTTTGGATGTTTCGTCTGATTCGGGCAAATCGCTCGGCATGAGGCAGGACCTTACGACGGCGTCCTTGCCGTGAGGCCGATCGTCCGGTCTAATGACGCGGGAGCGGGATTGTCCGGAGGGGGCCGCGGCAGTTCGTTGTATCCACGTCCGGTGATCCGACGGGAGGCGACGATGGGCCAGGATGGAAAGAACCGTGCGGCATCTGACGGGCAAGCGCCGTCCGCACCGAGCCACCCGACGGAGATGGCTGCGGAGCCGGCACTGCTGTTCGAGATTTCCTGGGAAGTCTGCGCGCAGACGGGCGGGATCTACACGGTGCTGCGCAGCAAGGCACCGGCTGCAGTGCGGCGGTGGGGAGATGCTTACACGCTCGTCGGGCCCTATCGGCCGGAGACCGCCGCTATCGAGTTCGAGCCGGAAGCGCCGACCGGCGTGTTCGCGGACCTCGTAGCCGATCTGAACGGGATGGGCGTGCCGGCACACGTCGGCCGCTGGCTCATCGACGGCCGGCCGCGGGTGATCCTCGTCCACACGCCCGCCGTCTACGAGCGGCTTGGCGAGTTGAAGTATTACCTGTGGCGCGACCTGGGCATCGGTACGCCCGCGCACGAGGGCGAGTTGAACGACGTGATCGCCTTCGGGTTCATCACGGCCGACCTGCTGGCCTGCTGCCGAAAACGGCTCGGCGAGCGCCCGATGCTCGCCCATTTCCACGAATGGCAGAGCGCCGTCGCGCTGCCGCTGCTGGCGCATCGTGGGGTGCGGTTTCCCACGGTGTTCACGACGCACGCCACGCTCGTGGGGCGCGGCCTCAGTGCCGCCAACGTGAACCTCTACGACCATCTCTCCGAGATCGACGGCCAGGCGGTCGCGCGCGAGCACGGCTTCGAACATCGCTTTCTCATCGAGAAGGCCGCCGCCCACGCGGCCGACGTGTTCACGACGGTCTCGGGGATAACGGCCATGGAGGCCCGGCAGTTCCTCGATCGCCAGCCCGACGTTCTTGTGCCCAACGGCCTGAACATCGAGCGCTTCGCCGCCCCCTACGAGTTTCAGAATCTCCACCGGCACTGCAAGCAGCTTATCCACGAGTTCGTGATGGGCCACTTCTTTTCGAGCTACACGTTCGACCTCGACAAGACGCTCTATCTGTTCTGCGCCGGCCGTTACGAGTATCGCAACAAGGGCTTCGACCTGTTCATCGAATCGCTTTACCAGCTTAACGAACGCCTCAAGGCCGACCCCTCCGACGTAACGGTCGTCGCCTTCCTCATCGCGCCGGCGCCTTACCGTGCACTCAACGTCGATACGCTCAAGCGCCAGGCGATGTTTCACGAACTGCGCGAGGTGTGCACGGACATCAGCGAGGACATGGGTAAGCGCCTCGTCGATGCGGTCGCCCGCGGCAGGCTGCCGGAGATGCACGAGTTGCTCGACGAGTACGCCCACGTGCGCATCAAGCGGATGACGCATTCCTGGCAGCAGTACGCCCAGCCGGCGATCGTCACGCACGACCTCTGGAACGACGGGGGCGACCCGGTACTCTGCCACCTCCGCCACCGCCGGCTGCTCAACGCGGCCGACGACCCCGTCAAGGTCGTCTTCCATCCCGAGTTCATCACCTCGACGAGCCCCGTCCTCGGGATCGAGTACGACCAGTTCGTCCGCGGCTGCAACCTCGGCGTGTTCCCGTCCTACTATGAACCGTGGGGCTATACGCCGATGGAGTGCGTCGTACGCGGGATCCCTTCAATCACGAGCGACCTGAGCGGGTTCGGGTCCTACGTGATGAGCCACTTCCCCGATCACGACGCCAACGGCATCTTCGTTGCCCAGCGGCGCAGTGGCACCTTCGAGCAGACGGCCGAGCAGATCACCGGCTGGCTCCACGCCCTGACGCGGATGGACCGGCGCGAGCGCATTCAGCTCCGTAACCGCGTCGAGGCGCACGCCCAGCACTTCGACTGGTCGCACATGACGCGCTACTACCGCGTCGCCCGACGCTGGGCGCTCCAGAAGCACTACCCGGACGTGCCGATCCCGGCAGCCGACGTCGAGCCGCCGCCCATGGTGGGCAACGTACTGGCCGCCCCGTGATGCAAACTTGCAGAGGCACCGTTCACGCGACAGGTGCGATCGCGTCCGTGAAATCGATAGTCAGGCACAGAGGTAATAAAGCGCGTAGATGGAAACGCCGATGGCGAGCATCCCCCCCACGATCGTGAACCAACTGGCCACCACGGCGGCGGGAACCTTGCGAAGATCCTCGATCTTGATCGTTTTGTAGACGACGCTGACGGCCAGACAGAGCGGCAGCAGCATGAGCAGCCCGGCCAGACGGCTGAACATGATCGGTGTGATGAACAAACTGGCCAGTGAGGCAGTCACAATCGGCCTCCCCCCGCTGCGGTTGCGTGCGGCTGCGCGTATGCCATTTTCTCGGCCCGCCCCAGTACGTCCAGGATCACCAGCAGGTTGAGCATGCCGGCGATGGCCGTATAGACGACGGCGATCTCCTCGCTCTGGCCGTAGGCGATGTAGTCACTCCGTAAAGCGTCCTCGGGCACCTCGAACCCGCTTCCCCAGGCCATCGCCAGGAAGGGATGAACGCCGGCGCAGACCTGACCTAAAAACCACAGGGTGCGCTCATGCGGGTTGACGGTGTTCTTGACGCCGCCGACGGCTACGCCCGTCCAGAACGTCAGCGCGATCGTGATCAGCAGGATCACGCCACGGCTGCGCTGCCCGATCGCTAGGTGACCTGCGCCGGGGACGGCCCAGGCCAGCACCGCGATGAGCGGCAGTCGGATCGCGGCGGGTGCGGATTTGCGTGGGGTTCTGGTCATGAGATCAGTAGATAAAAGAAAGGGTGCGCGCGGTCTGCCTTGCTGGCCGCACGGTGCAATGGCCCGCATCCGCGTCCGAACGACGGACAACGGTATGCGCAAAGCGGCATGGGGGATTCTCGGGTCGGTTCATCGGGTCCGTTCACGAAGAGCACTATAAAGGCCGGCTATCTTCGAGGCAAGCTGCGTCGGAGCCCGCTCCTTTTCCTTCCTTGCAGGTCCCGTTGTCGGATACCTGCCGGTCGCTACAATGCGCGGCCATGATCAAGACCCGTCTCATCGCGACGGTCGGACCGGCCTGTCGGACGCCGGAAGTGCTGGTCGAGATGATCCGCGCGGGTGTTGACTTGTTCCGCTTCAATTTCTCGCACGGTACCCTCGAGGAACACCGTGAAACGCTCGACCACCTGCGACGGATCACGGCCGAGCTCAGCCGACCCGTCGCGACACTCGGCGACCTGTGCGGGCCCAAGATCCGCTTGGGCCGAATTCCGGGCGGGCAGCGCGAACTGCACGAGGGCGAACTGGTCACCTTTGTTCACGCGCCCGGCGAGGGCGTCCAACTCACCTCCAACTACGAAGCCCTCATCGATGACGTGGAGGTGGGAGATCGTGTTCTTCTGGACGATGGGCGCGTTCACCTCCGCGCAGTCTCCAAGCATGCCGACGCGCTGCTGTGCCGCTGCGAGGTCGGTGGAGTCATCAGCGACCACAAGGGTGTCAATCTGCCCGATACGGCCATCTCCGCGCCGCCTTTGACCGACAAGGACCTGACCGACCTCGACTGGGCGGTCGAAAACCACTTCGACTACGTCGCCCTGTCGTTCGTGCGCCACCCGGACGACATCCGCGCGCTGCGCGAACGACTGCACGAGAAAGATCCCGGCATGCGGATCATCGCCAAGATCGAAAAGCCCCAGGCCGTCGAGCACATCGACGCGATCACCGAGCTTTCCGACGCCGTCATGGTCGCGCGCGGGGATCTCGGCGTCGAGATGGACCTCGCGCGGATTCCCCTCGTGCAAAAGGAGATCACACTGCTGGCTCGGCGCGCCGGCAAGCCGGTCATCATCGCCACGCAGATGCTGCAATCCATGGTCGAATACGCCGACCCGACGCGCGCCGAAGTCAGCGACGTGGCCAACGCGATCCTCGACGGGGCCGACGCCGTCATGCTGTCGGCCGAAAGCGCGATCGGGCGTTACCCGGTCCGGGCGGTCCGCCAGCTCCGCGCAATCGCCGAGCAGACCGAATCCTTCGGCCATCGCTACGAAGAGAACCTCGGCGTCAACCAGGCGACCGATTTGCCCGTCGAAACGGCCATTCTTCAGGGTGTCAGCGCCATTACGCGCAAACTCGATCCTACGGTCGTGGCCGTCTGGACCGAGAGCGGCCTGACGGCCGTCCTGCTCAGCAAGTACCGCCTGCCCGTCCCCGTCGTGGCGATAACCGGGGACGAGCGATGTTACCGGCAACTGGCGATCTGCTACGGCATCGTCCCCGTGTGCCAGCGGCGGGTTGAAGGCTTTTCCGAAATGCTCGCCGAACTCGACCGGATCCTCGTCGAACGGCACCTTGCCCGCCACGGCGACCGCATCCTCATCGCCGACGACGCGCACCCGGAGATTGCCGGCGAGACCGACGCACTCTATATCCACGTCGTAGTGGCCCCGGCCGGCTGACGGGCGCTCCCCGCCCTTGACGCGGACCTGCGGTCGCGGCGACACTGCCGGTTTTGAGCGCCGTCCGATATCAATATCCAATGAACGCGAAGGGAGCCTAGGTTCATGTCCGCGAAAGTGCTGGCCTTCATGGCCCACCCCGACGACGTCGAGTTCACCTGCGCAGGCACGCTGCTGCGCCTCAAAAACGAGGCGGGCTGCCGGATCGCCATCGCGACGGCCACCAGCGGCGACTGCGGCTCGATCTCGCACCGGATCGAAGAGATCACCCGCATCCGCTACGCCGAGGCCGCCCGCGCCGCCGGGCTGCTCGAAGCCGACTATTACCCCGGTGGTTCGAACGACCTGTTCGTTTTCTATGACGAGCCGACGCTCCGCCGATTCGTCGAGGTGATCCGCAAGGCTGACCCCGATATCGTCATCACCGCCCCCCCGACCGATTACATGCTCGACCACGAGATGACCGGCGTGACCGTGCGGGCCGCCTGTTTCGGCGCGCCGATCCCCAACTTCTGGACACGCGACCCGAACCCGGCGCCGCCCCTGAAATCCGTTCCGCACCTTTACTACGTCAACCCGGTCGAAGACAAGGACATCTACGGCCGGCCGTTCGTGCCGCAGTTCGTCGTGGATGTTACGGGCGTCCAGTCGGACAAGGAAAAACTGCTCGCCTGCCACGCGTCGCAGCGCGAATGGCTCCGCGCGCACCACGGCATCGACGAGTATATTGAAATGATGCGCCGCAATGACGCGGCCCGCGGCCAGATGATCGGGACCAAGGCCGGCGAAGCCTTCAGCCAGCACCTCGGCCACGGCTACCCGTCCGACAACATCCTGGCCAAGCTGCTCAAGATCTTGGTGTGAAACCGTCTCTCAGTGTGACGCGTCCATCGCAGCCGACGGCGCCTTTCTGATCCGAGCCGCGACCGTGAGGGAGCGGACCGGGGCGGCCATGTGTGTCATCGGCCCGCGCGGGCTTCCTCGGCGAAGGCGACGATAGTTATCCCACGGCGTTTCCGGCTGGATGAGGTTCGACGGCGTTAGAATCCCCCGGCGGTCCGACCCGCACACCGCTTTCAGACGGCGGACTTCGCGGCGGACGTCGTCGGGGGTTCCGAACGGGAAGATGCGCTGCGAGCTGACCGTCGCGCAGAGCGCGATGTGCCGTCCGAACGCGCGATGGACCTCGGCGAGGTCCATGCACTCCGGCTGGACGGGATGAAGCATGTCGAAGCCGAGGTCCACGATGTCCGGCAGGATCGGCTGGATGGCGCCGCAACTGTGCAGGAAGGTCCGCACGCCGGGGGCGTGTTTGCGGACGGCTTGGAGAATGTCGCGCCAACGCGGGCGAATGAACCGCCGCCACAACTCGGGCGACATCTGCATCCCCGTCTGCATCCCCGCGTCGTCGTAGAAGCAGAGCACGTCGATGCCGGCCCGTGCCGAGGCCAGCGCGAGTCGCTGCGTATAGGCTGCTACTTTCGCAAGGATCGCCTCGACGAGCGCCGGTTCCAAAATCATGTCAGCCAGAAACGTCTCCATCCCGCGAAGCCACCACGACCACTCGTAGACGCTCCCCGCGTAGCCGAAGACCGGCAGGCCCCGGGCGTGATACGCGGCGACGGGCGACAGGTCGGTCGCCGTGTCGATGACGGGCGAAGGGTATGCCTCGACCTGCGCGATCGAGGTCGCATGGCCCATCGGGGGGCACGTTTTTTCGACGGTGCCTTCCAGGCCGCTGCTCACATGGCCGACCCCCCACTCGTCGAAGTGCATCCCCGGCTTGGCGTACGAATGATGGGCGCGGGGGTCCGAACCGCCGAACCGCGCCGTCAGTGAAAACGTGCGGAAATCGTAGCAGAAATACTCGGCGGGGTCGGTCGCTCCGGTTTTTTCATGGAACAGTCGTAGAATCGGTGGCGTCAGGCCGGGGGTCGCGGCGGCGTCCAGCGTGAAGGGAATCCAACGCGGCGCGCCGCCCTCCAAAAGCAACTCGAGATTCTGCTGGGCGGTGATCGACATGCGACCGGGCCTCGGCCTGGGGTCGCCAGGCGGCAAAGCAGCTTACCCCGGCTACTCCAGAAAGTGGCATTGTCTTCGAACTCGCGGAAGCCCGTCAAGAACGGCCATCCGCTCTCCGTTCGCCGGGTCGGAGCTAGATGCTTTTACCTTCTTTTTTGGTCTGAGCCAAGGCCGGTTGGGATATCCAACGAAATGGGTATACAATCCGGTCATGGGGAGAGGACATCATCGCAACAGATCCGGGCCGCGACGGATCGTCGTTTTACGGGAAGGGGGTCCGCGATGAACACGTGGAGTACAAAATCGCGCCTGCTTGGCATCGTGATCGGATTGTCAGCCATCATTTTGAGCCTCGGCCCGACGTGTGCACTGCCTTTTTCGCCCTTCGAGCCGCCCCTCGTCGACATCGAGTTGGTCAACTACACCGATTACGACGTCGATCCGTACATTTTCATCCACCCTAACAGCGGAGTGCCGTTGGACGTTCTGTTTCAACCCGAAAACGAGCTGATCGTCGATCCGCTGTTGGCACCCGAGGAAGTGGCCGTCTACACCTTCGATTGCCTCGACGTCGGGACGATCGGTTCGGACTTCGCACAGATGTACCTGTCGCCGTTCGAGGTGATCGACAGCGACAACGGACCCGTCGTTGACAAAGGGATCGACTTTTTCTGCGGCGATATCGTGAGTTTCATCTTTATCGACGACGGTGTCGATTTCTTTACGCGCGTTGAGGTCAACGGCGAGTTCATCACCGACTGGTAAGCGGCGTGACCTCATCGGCCATTGCGAAACGGGGATACCGCCTGCTTCGGTTGCGCGGGGCGGCTGGTGCCGTCATCTTCCCTTTGTTTTATTCAACCACGTAACGAAACTTGGCAGAAAGAAAGTAGCCGCGACGACCACCGGCCACAATTGCCCCGCGGCCAGGTCGTACTGGTCCGCGGCGACGCTCAGCGGCTCGCCCATCAGAACGGTTACCATGAACAGCTCGAAGGCGACCGTGAGGACCGTCCAGACCAAGCCGATCCACAGGGCCGTTGCATAGGAACCGATCGGCCATCGCCGGAAAATCCCCGCCGTATAGGCCAGGAACAGCAGGATGGCCGGCACCACGGAGACCTGCTGAGCGCATTTTTCTCCCACCACCGGTCCGTAGCCGAATTCCCGGACCATCCCGTTCAGGACGGCCAACACGAGCAAACCCGGCCACGCCAGCGCATAGCGAAAAACCAACCGATAACTTGGCAGGGATGCACGGCCCATGATGCAAGTCCCCGTCTGCCTGTACCCAGCCGCTGCGCGACCGGTCCTGCCACCCCACCGGATGCAATGCTTCTCCCGTCACACGGCCAGGTACAGGCCGTCTGAATCCTACCACCGATCCTCAAATGTACCAGGCACCAACCCCCGCGGTCGCACCGTTTCGAGCGGTTCCCACATTTTTTTACAGCATGGTGGAACCGCCGGACCACTCCGACGTCTAAGAAAGTGAATTGAGTCATCACGAATCCCGTCAGGAGGTCTTGCGATGAATCCGCGCACATTCTGGACCGGCGTGTTGATGCTGGGCATCGTATCGGCTGTACAGGCCGACGGTTTGATCGTCCCGATTCGGCCGGACGTTCGCGTCCGCGGCCACTGGGCGGTCAAGTACCACAAGGTCGACATCAAAGTCCGCGACCAGGTGGCCGACGTCACGATCGACCAGGCGTTCGTCAATACGGGCGACACGACGATCGAAGTCGAGTACCTCTTCCCGCTGCCGCCGCAGGCGGCCATCGACGGCCTGACGCTGCTGGTCGACGGCAAGGAATTCACGGGCAGAATCCTGACCAAGGATGAAGCGCGACGCCTCTACGAATCCATCGTCCGCTCCAAAAAGGACCCCGCCCTGCTGGAATACGTGGACTACGGTTTGTTTAAAACGTCGGCCTTTCCGCTGGAGCCCGGCAAGGAGGTTCGCGTGCTCGTCCATTACGCGGATGTGTGCCGGCGCGACCACGACCTTGTCGAGGTGTTCTACCCGCTCAACACGGAGAAGTTTTCCGCCCGGCCGATCGAGGAGGTCGAGGTCAAGGTGGACATCCGGGCAGCCGGGCCGATCACGGTCGTCTACTCGCCGACGCACGACCTTGACGTCCGACGGCCCGCGCCGGGCCACGTCGTGGCCGTCTACCGCGTCACGAATCAAACGCCGGCCGACGATTTCCGGCTGCTCTATCAGCCAAGCGGCGGCCACGTCGGCGCAACGGTCCTCAGCCATTGGCCGGCCGACGGTGAGGACGGTTATTTTCTGCTCATGGTCAGCCCCTCACCGCAGGCGGACAATCCGTCGGCCATCCCCAAGGACATCGTGCTTGTCCTGGACCGTTCAGGCAGCATGTCGGGCACGAAGATCGCCCAGGCCAAGGACGCCCTGCAGTATGTGCTGAAGAACCTCAATGAGGGGGACCGGTTCGGCGTGGTCGTCTACAACGATGGGATCGACCCGCTGTTCGACACACTGATGCCCAATGCCCCCGAGCACGTCGACAAGGCGCTGGCGATGCTCGACCGCGTCGACGCGCGCGGCGGGACGAACATCCACGACGCGGTGGCCGCCGGCCTGCGACTGCTGCCGGCCGACGGCAAACGCCCCGCCTATCTGCTTTTTTTGACGGACGGCCTGCCTACCGTCGGCAATACCAGCGAGTCAGCCATCCTGGAAAACGCCCGAAAGGCCAACGAGGCCGACGCGCGGATCTTCGCACTGGGCGTCGGATACGACGTGAACGTGCGGCTGCTGGACAACCTCGTGCGCAGCAACCGCGGCACGAGCGCGTACGTCAAGGAAAACGAACCGCTCGAAGCCAAGATCTCCAGCCTTTACGCGAAGCTCAAGAACCCCGTCATGACGGACTTGAACGTAGCACTGACCGGTGTGCGCGCACGGATGATCTATCCGCAGATCGTCCCCGACCTGTTCGACGGCGACCAGATCGTGCTGGCCGGCCGTTACGACAGGCCCGGCCCGACGAACGTTGTGGTCACGGGCAACTACCAGGGTGGCAAGCGGACGTTCGAGTACGCCGCGAACCTGGCCGCGACCCGTGACAAGTTTTCTTATGCCTTCGTCGAGACGATCTGGGCGGCCCGGCGGATCGGGTTTCTGCTCGACGAGATCCAGTTGCACGGTCGCTCGGAGGAGGTGATCGACGAACTCGTCCGCCTGTCGAAGCGGTACGGCATCATCACGCCGTACACGAGCTTCCTGGCCGACGAGGGGACGCCCCTGGAGGACTCGGCAGCGCTCCGCCGCGAAGCCGGCACGCTCGCCTTCGAACTGCGCGATTCGGTCAGCGGTGCCCGAGGCCAGATGCATGCCCAAAACCGCGCAGCGCTTTACAGCGCTGCCAAGGCGCCCTCAGCGGGAAGAGCTTTCCAATATGGTGCGTCCACGGTGGCCCAGTACGAGGCGGATGAGAAAGTCGCCGTCGCCAATGTGCAGAATCTGGCCGACCGACCGTTCTACAGGCGCGGTTCGCAATGGATCGACGCGCGGGTAGCCGACCGCGATCTGACAGCGCTTCTCGAAAAGGCTGAGGTGGTCCAGCCGTTCAGCGAGGCGTACTTCAAGCTCGTGGCGGCCAACACGGCGGCCGACAACCGGATCCTCGCCTCGCAACTGCCCGGCCAGGAGCTGATCGTCGAACTTCGCGGCACGGTCTACCGCATCCTGGCCGAGTAAGAGCTTTGCAAAGGGTGGGGGTTCGTATCGAAATGCATGGCATCCGTCCGGGGTGCACAGGCGTCTCGGTGTATAGCAGCGGAATCAGTACGGGGTGGTACGGGCATGTGCCTCTGATCCGAGCCGCGACCGTGAGGGAGCGGTCCACCAATCTGCGGAATCTGTGGATGAAAAAAATAATCCGCAGATTGCGCAGATGACGCAGATTGGAGTTATCCGATCCGAGCCCCGTCTGTAAAGGAGCGAACCTTGCATCCGCGCCGCGACCGTGAGGGGGCGGTAGAGTGGGTACTGACCTTTCTTTGATCCGCCGGGCGAATTGCCCGTGTGCCATTGCCCCAAAACCCAGAGCGCCAAGTCCCCGCATGCACCTCTCATGAAACCCCACCCGTCTCCGCCTCGTCGACATGGACTGACATTTTGCACATGAACGCACCGGCGACGATGAGTCCGCCGGCCAGCCAGAGGTCCGCTCCCATCGGTACGCCGAGGTAGGCGCAGCTGAGGATCGTGGAGATGAGCGGGATGAAAAACGACGCGCTGCCCACGAGGATGTGGTGCCCGCGTCGCATCGCGATGTCCCAGAACCAGTAGGCCACCGTCATCGGGAACACGCCGAGATAGACCAGCTCGAGCGTTCCTTTCAGGTTTCGCGGCCAGGGCAGGCCGTCTCCGCGGGCCACGAGGATCGTTCCGAGCACGAGCCCCGTCAGGATGACGAACAGCGGCATCCCGCTGCCGCCGTGGTGGCCGGCCCACCGCCGAGCGAGGTTGGAATAGAGGCTCCAGACGAGGGCCGATGTGCCGGCCAGCAGGAACGGCCAGGGATGGGCCAGGGCGCCCCGTTTGAGGGCGGCCAGCGAAACGCCTCTGCCCTGGGTCATCGCCAGGTAGACGCCGGCCAACGCGACGACGAGCCCCAGCCACAGGGTGGGACGCACCTTCTTTTTCAGGATCGGGACGGCCAGCGCGAGCGTCAGGGCGGGCCAGAGGTAGTTGACCAGACCCACGCCGACGGTCTCAGCCCGGTTGGAGGCCAGGTCGATGGCCATGAACAGCGTCACGTTCGTCACGACGAACAGCGCGCTGCCGCCTGCCAGGTACGTCCTCGGCAGCAACGCCAGCGCGCGAATCCCGTCCCGCCGGCCGAGCAGGTAAACCATGCCGACAACCCCGCCGATCAGAAACGCATACGCACCGGCCGCCACGTTGCCGAGCTGCTCGACGACGCTGCGCATGACGGCAATCGTGCTGCCCCAGATGGCTACGGCCGCCAGACCCAGAACAGTGGCCGATACGAACTCGAACTTTCCCGGTCGCATCCGAAGAACCACTCCCCCTTCAACCTGCCCATCTCGATAAAAAGCGCGCGTCGCCGCACGCGCCACGCGCGAAAGACCCGAACTCGTGCCGACCCCGCGAGGAGGACGCCAGACCATCGGTCGGCCTGTTGCATCCTCCCGGCACGTTCATGACCGTCTCTCGCCGGCCAGCCACGCGCGGAGCTTGCCAACCGTTCGCGTGTTGAGGATGTTTTCGGGTTTCGCCCAGCCGCGTCGGGCAGTGAGCACGCCCCAGCGCATCTGGTCGAGCTGGTCGGTCGCATGGGCGTCGGTGTTGATGACGATCATGCAGCCGGCCTCGATCGCCTGACGCACGTGGATATCCTTGAGGTCGAGCCTGTGCCATGAGGCATTAACTTCAAGGGCGGTTCGCGTACGGGCGGCCGCATCGAAGATTTTCGCCCAGTCCAGGTCCATCGCCTCGCGCTTGCCGATCAGCCGGCCGGAAGGGTGACCGATCATGTCCACGTGCGGGTTTTCGATCGCGTCGATGGTCCTTTTCGTGACGCGGTCTCGAGTTTGCCCCTGTGCGGAATGGATGCTGGCCGTCACGATGTCAAGTTCGGCCAGGACGTCGTCCGGGTAGTCGAGCCGTCCGTCAGCGAGAATGTCGCATTCCGTGCCGGCCAGCAACGTGATGCCGCGTGCCTTTTTGGAGGCGGCGCGGATCGCCTCGACGTGGCGTTCGAGCCGGTCGCGCGACAGGCCGTTGGCGATGGCAGAACTGTGCGAATGGTCCGTGATGGCCAGATAAGCGTAGCCGCGCTGCTTGGCGGCTTCGATCATCTCCTCGATCGAGTTGCGCCCGTCGCTGGCGGTCGTATGAACATGGAGGTCGCCGCGGATGTCGTCGACTTCGAGCAGGTCGGAAAAGTCCCGGTCAGCCCCGATCTCCCCGCGGTCCTCGCGCACCTCAGGCGGTATCCATCGCAGGCCGAGCTTCTTGTAGATATCGGCTTCGGTGCGGCCGGCGATCTGCCGCTCGCCCTTGAACAGGCCGTACTCGTTTAGCTTGAACCCTTTCTTGATCGCCCACTCGCGCAGCCGGACATTGTGCGCCTTCGAGCCGGTAAAATACATCAGGGCCGACCCGAACGAGCCGGCCTCGATGACACGCAGGTCGATCCGGATCGGACCACCGTACGCGTGCGTGATAAGGATCGCACCTTTCGTACTGCCGGCCGCCAGGACCTGCCCGGAGTCGCTGAGTTTGGTGAAGCGTTCGACCACCTGTCGGCCCTTGTTGGCCTCGCAGACAAGGTCGAGGTCGCGGACGGTTTCAGCAGCACGTCGGGCTGAGCCGGCCAACACGACTTTTTTCACGCCGGGCCAGCCGCGGATCTGCTCGGCGATCCCCTCGGCGATTTCGATCGCCAGCGCCAGCGGCGTGCGGCCCGTGGAACGCTTGAGGAACGCGATCCCCTCGCGGATTTTTTCGACGCTCTTGGCTCCGAAGCCGGGCAGCGCCTCGACCTTGCCCGCCGCGATGGCCTCGACGAGCGCGTCGGTCGACCCGATGTTCAGTGTGTGATAGAGTGCGGCCACTTTCTTTGGGCCCAGGCCGGGCACCGTTAACAGGTCGAGAAGGCCGGTGGGCAACTCCTTCAGCAATTCCTGGAAGAGATCGATTCTGCCCGTGTCGAGATATTGACCGATTCGTTCGGCCGCCCCCTTGCCGACGCCGGGGATCTTCTGGAGTTCGCCCCGAGCGGCCACGGCGTTCAGCTCCTCCGGCCATTCCTCGATACCGCGCGCCGCCTTACGGTAGGAGTTGATGCGGAACGGGTCTTCCCCCTTGATTTCCAGCAGGTCGGCGATCTGGTGGAACATCCTGGCGACGTCGTGGTTGATCATGGGTTTCTCACGCGGTTGATTCGTGAAGCCGGTTTTCCGCCGCCGTCGAAGGCCGGGACAGCCTGCCGCCAAGGTCGCGCGTTCCGTTGACACGTTCGGCGACCCGTCCCATAGTATAGCCCAAACTGAGCGGTTTCTCCGGGGCTGTCGCGTGGGCGGTGGCGCGGGGGCAAGAGGCGCAAGGGCCCGTCTCACCCGACAGGCCGTGCGGGCTAAAGCTCGCAATTTTTAGAAGTTACGACAAGCCGCACCCTGTTGACACCGCTCTGCTCGAAGGGCGCAAGATCACCTCGCGCGATGCATTGTCGGTGAATGTCAGTAACGGCTTCGGACACGCGTGGCGGCCTGCGCGGACAAGGGCGGGAAGGCGCTTGCATGAAAATGACACTGGCCCAATTGGCCGAGTTCTGTATCTCCCGGGGGATCGCCTGCGAGGTGGATGGCGACCCCTCTGTCCAGATCGACTCGGTGGCGACGCTCGAAGAGGCGCGGGAAGGGCAGATCAGTTTTCTGTCCAACCCCCGCTACGAAAGCAAGGTGGCTGAAACGCGCGCTTCCGCTGTTCTGGTCAGCCCCGCGTTCCATCCGCCCCGCACGATGAACCTGCTGCGAACGCCCGACCCCTACGCCGCCGTGACGGCCGCCATCGTACGGCTCCATGGCTACCGACAGCATCCGCGTTGGGGGCTGTCCGATCAGGCCATGATCGCCCCGTCCGCCCGGATCGGCACGGCCCCCAACATCGCTCCCGGCGCCTACATCGACGAGGACGTGGTCATCGGCGACCGCGCGACGATCTACCCGGGCGTCTATGTCGCCCGCGGCTGCAAGGTCGGCCACGAGGTCACCCTGTTTCCCAACGTCGTGCTCTACGAGGAGTGCGTCCTGGGCGATCGGGTCACGATCCACGCGGGCAGCGTCATCGGCGAGGACGGGCTCGGCTACGCGCCCGTCGACGACAAATGGATCAAAATCCCGCAGGTCGGTAACGTCGTGGTGGGCGACGACGTTGAGATCGGGGCGGGCTGCGCGATCGACCGCGCGACGCTCGGCAGTACGGTCATCGGCAACGGCACGAAGTTCAGCAACCTTGTGGCCATCGGCCACGGCACGCGGATCGGCGAGGACTGCCTCTTCGTCGCGCAGGTCGGCGTGGCAGGCTCCGTTCAGGTCGGCCGGCATGTTACGATGGCCGGCCAGGTGGGCGTTGTCGGGCACATCACGATCGGCGACAACGTGCGGGTCGGCGCCAAGGCCGGCGTCGTCAACTCGATCGCGTCCGGCCAGGCGGTGCTCGGCCAGCCGGCGGTACCCATCCAGGAGGCCAAGCGACAGGTGGCCGTCGCACAGCGGTTGCCGGAGCTCAAAAAAGAGATCCGCCGCCTGCGCCAACAGCTCGATGAGCTTGCCCGCCGGTTCGATGCCGAAGCCCAGTGATCGCGGCCGATCCGGGAAAAAACGGCCGGGAGGCGCGGGAAACGCGATGAGTGCGGCGCTCGACAATCCGCTCGGCCTGATCGCCGGTTCGGGGCGGTTCCCGTTCCTGGTGGCTGCCGGGGCGCGCCGCGCGGGGCGGCCCGTCGTGGCGCTGGGCCTGAGGGGTTTGACCGACCCGGCCCTCCGCACGCAGGTCGATCGATTCCACTGGACGGGGATCGTGCGGCTGGGGGCGTGGATCCGCAAGTTTCGCCGCTACGGCGTGCGGGAAGCGATCCTGGCCGGCGCGGTCCGCAAGTCGGAGATGTACGGGCGGTTCCGATTGCTCCGCTACATACCCGATTGGACGAGTGCGCGGTTGTGGTTTTTCGAGGTCCCCGACCGGCGGAACGATACGCTCCTCCGCGCGGCCGCGGACGTCCTGGCGCGAAAGGGGATCACCTTGGCCAACTCGGTGCAGTACTGCCCCGAGCACCTGCCGGAGCCCGGCACACTGACCCGGAAGGGGCTCTCGCCCGCCCAGCAGCGCGACGTGGCGTTCGGCTGGCCCATTGCGCTGGAGATGGGCCGGCTCGACGTCGGCCAGTCGATCGCCGTCAAGGAACAGGAGATCATCGCGGTCGAGGCGATCGAGGGGACCGACCGGATGATTGAGCGGGCCGGTGCCCTTTGCCGGAACGGCGGATGGATGCTCATCAAAGTCGCCAAACCGAATCAGGACTGGCGGTTCGACGTGCCGACCGTCGGGCCCGACACGATCGTTAACCTGGCCCGCGCGGGCGGCCGGGCCCTCATCTTCGAGGCGAACCGCACGCTCGTCGTCGAGCGCGAACAACTCGTCGCCCAGGCGGAACGGCTCGGAGTCGTCGTCGTCGCGCACGAAACATGACGATCAACTGGTACTTCCGGACGAGCCAAACAGCCGCGGACTTTCGCCAGCCCGGTCGAAGAAGTTGGAAGGATGCCGGGATTTTTGCCAGGCGTTCGTTCCCGCAGGGAGCATCGCATGAGCCGGACCCTGACCGACGACGAGATCGCCACGGCTGAAACCATCTTTCGCGAGTACCTGCGCGCGCGCGCGCTCAAGTACACGCGCGAAAGGCAGCTCATGCTGCACGAGGTCCTGCACAACCCCGACCATTTCGAGGCCGAGCAACTGCTCATCAACCTGCGCCAGTCCGGCCGGCGCATCGCCAAGGCGACGATCTATCGAACGCTGCCTTTGCTGGTCGGGTGCGGAATCATCCGGCAGGTGCGTTTCGGCGACAACCTCGCGCGGTACGAGCACACTTTCGGCCAAAGCCCGCACGACCACATGGTCTGCCGCCGTTGCCATCGTATCATCGAATTTGCCAGCGACGACCTTATCCGATTGCGGAACGCGCTGGCCGCCCCGCACCGGTTCCACGCCCTGTCGCATCGCTTCGAGATCAGCGGGCTGTGCGAGGCCTGCGCAAAGGCGCCCCCGCCGCAGGAAAGGTCTAACATCCCTTCGAAACCGAACAACGAATCGTGAACGCCGCCAACGGCTCACCGGTGGTGGGAAAGCGCAGGGCCCGACCCGGAACCACACGCGCCGTCACAGCGAGTCTGTTCACGCTGCTTCAGCACAAAGCGGCATAGACCAGGATTGTCAGCACGACGATCTTGAGCTTGCGATGGAAAAAATCGCTGACTTGGACGGACAGGTCCATCATTGCCTCCCCTCCGGACGGCCCCCTTTGCGGCCACGGCCGGCCCGACTCGACGCGAGGGGGCATCTTTCGTGCCGGGAGGCGCAGAATGCCCCTGCGCCACGGACAGTTCGTTAGTTCTTTTGCGACAAAGCGTTATGGAAGAGTACCACTCGCGGCAAAATGGGTAATTTCTGCCGTGTGAAGCGACTGTGGGCGCCCGGCAACATCTCGGCGGGCCTGGGGTTGAACCAAGTGAACACGGCGGATACGCGAAAGTACTCTGCGCGCAGCCGATCCGCGGTGGAATGCTGTTTTTCGGGTGGGATTTCGACCTGAGGGGCAAGGTGTTTGCCAAGTCTGTAAACCCACGGGCAAAAGGTTCATGCTGCCTGGGAATCCACGGTCAAGAGGCTGCGTCAACCGGCTGGATGCCTGTATCCGACGGTTATAGACTGGCATGCAGCCGAGAGGCGCTCACTGGACGTCGTCTCTGCCGCGACGGTTTGTAGGGGAAGACTGCTTTCGTTGGAGCAAGCTCACACCGATGCCCATACGAGGCGTGATCTTCGATTTGGACGGTACGTTGCTCGACACCCTCCCGGACCTGACAGCGTCCGTCAATGCCGGTCTCGCGCAGATCGGTCGCCCGCCACGGGCCGCCTCCGAGGTGCGTCGATGGGTCGGCGACGGAATGCCTTCGCTTTGCGCGCGGGCCTTGGCCGGCAGATCCACGCCTGACGACGAGGACCCCCCACCGGAGGTGCTGCGACTGGCCGGGAGCGTCAGCGACCATTACCGCCTCCACCGTCTGGATCAGACCGCCCCCTACGACGGCATTCCCGCGCTGCTGGACGCCTTGGCCGCACGGAGCATGCGGATGGCCATCCTGACCAACAAGCCGCACGAGCACACCGTTCCGATGGTCGAGACGCTTCTCGGCCGGTGGCCCTGGGTGGCCGTCGAAGGCTCGGGCCCCGGCCGGCCGTACAAGCCCGACCCGACCGTCGTGCGGACGATCCTCGAGCGGATGGATTGCCCGACCGCGGAGGTCATGTTCGTGGGCGACTCGGTCGTCGACGTGGCGACCGGCCGCAACGCGGGTCTGGTTACCACGGCTGTCACGTGGGGTTTCCGCGATCGCGAGGAGCTTCAGGCCGTCGGTCCGGACCACCTCATCGACCGGCCCGGGCAACTGCTGGCGTGCCTGTGAGAAAGAACCGAACCGCCTTCGGCGTTAGGAAGGTGGGGTGCCTCTGGGCTGACCGGGCAACCCGGCGCGCGATGGCCGGTATAAGCAGCAGGGCCGTCCGCGGCGCGGCGGGCTGCCTGATCTCTGCGACGGATCGCCGCTGGTAAACGGCCGGGGAGGTGACTATACCCCGGCGTCTTTACGGCTGGGCCTTGCCGCACCGGCCGTCTCCACCGCCAGCAGACCGCCGCGACTGGTACGGCGGGCGTTTTCCTGATAGGGTAGTGGACATCGCCGGTGGCCTGAGGCGGACACACGCGTCGGGGGGTCCAGGAGCCGGTCATGTCTGGGATGAGGTCATTTTCAATTTTGGGGAGGCGCGCAGGGACCGACGCCGCCGCGTGTTTACCGAAATTTCAGCATCGGGAACGAGGGACGGAACGTGTTGTTCGCGCGGTGGTCCGCGCTTGTCCGCGCGGCAGACCCACGCGCAGCACTCAAGCCGTTCGCCGGGTTGGCGGGGCAACGTTCTCGGCGGGAAGCGAACTTTTCGTCATTTGACCGGCATTTGAAGGTCCTGGCAGGCCGGCGGAAATATTCGCAACAGCCATGGAACGTCGGAAACGGGCGGTATCACTGAATTCCGGCAAAAACGCTCCGCTCGTTTGTGGATGACCGACGATATTGACGATGGGAGGCGCGTGTTCCGTGATCCGGGTGCTCTGTCCACATTGCAGACGACGCTACCGCACGGTCACCGAGGTGATGGGCCGCACCGTCATCTGCCACAACTGCCGCATGGGCTTTACGATCGGTGAGCTCCGCCCGCCCTTCGACTGGGAGCCGCGCGACCTGGCCGAGGATTCGTGGATCGGCGTCGAGCCGCCCGCGGAACGTCGCGAACTGCACCACTGCATCATGTGCGAGGCTCCGCTCGAAGAGAACGTCATCGTCTGCCCGTCTTGTGGCATGAACCAGTTCACCGGCATCCAGACGCGGAAGCGCCATAACGGCAATTCGGAAGTCAAGCCCTCCCTCTGGCAGCGCATCACGATGCCTTACGTCCTGTTCGCGCTGTGCCTCGTCGTCATCGCGGTCGGAAGTTACTGGCTCATCGTCCTGCTGCATCGTTCGGCGGCCAACGCCGCCCAGGAGCAGGCGATCCAGCGGCTCGTCCTCCAGGCTCGCGACTATCTGGCTGACGTCGATGATCCTTACGGCTTGGCCGAGCGGTTCGGCGGCCGGGTCGACGACCAGAACCTGCCGCTCTTCGTCAAAAGGCTGGCGGCGCGCGATCCGGCGGTGCAACACGCGGCCGCCCAGCTCATCGGCTGCGGCGATGTGACGGACTTAGCACCGCTTTTGACGCAGGCCATCTCGCCCGAGATGGTTCCCCCCGTACGCGACACGCTTGAGGCGATCGGGCCGCGGCGACTCCTCGAACTGAGCGTGGATACGAACGAGGACGTGCGCGAGGCCGCCGCTGTCGCGCTTTGCCTGTTGTTCGATTTCGAGAGGCTGCCCGAGACGCTCGCGCACCTTTCGGAGTACACCACGTTCGAGCACAAGCACGAGGTGCTCAACGCGATGGTCCGCGCCTGGCCCGAGGCCACGGGCACATTCCGGGTCGTGACGGACGAGCAGCATGATCTTACCAAGGCCAGCGTCGAGCAGTACGGGCCAATATTCTACATGTCTATCGAGGGCAGCGAGTTCCGCACTTCGCTGGATGACAACCGGACCTTCGTGATCCCGATCGCCCGATGGTGCGCCGCCACCGGGGCAGCCGTGGATCCCGACCAGATCTGCGAGTGGGTGAGCGGCCACGTGACGCTTTCCTCGCCACTGGGCGTAGGCTGGCAGGGCGTACTCACCATGACTGCCCGAAAGTCCGGGTTGCCGGAACTCCCTTGTGCCGCGCCGTCCCCACCGGACACTGCCGGCCAGAGCACAGAAGTGCCACTTTATCTCCAAAAGGCGCGATAGCATTCTTTCTAGTAAGGCTGCTTTTTCTCAAGGACAGTTGCGCTCGGGACGATATGCCAGTGGATGTAACTCTTGTCTGGGTATCCGCGGTGATGTTCCAGCACCCCGGCTGCCCTCCCTGCGGACTCTCTGGCCAATGTGCCGCACCGCACGAGAATCAAAGCTTGACGCCACATCGCTGGGCGAGCTGCTCGATGTGCTCGACAGCCGGGGCGGTGCGGATCCCGCCGCAAAAGATCGCACGGCACCGAGACAGGCATATCGCAAAACGGTCCGCCTCGAAATCCCGCAGCCCAAGGGGTCAGCCATCCTCTATGCCTTGACCCGCAACATCAGTGAAAAGGGCGCCGGCTTACTGACCGGCTGTTTTGTATATCCGGGGTCGACGATCCGATTGCACTTCGAAAAACCTGCCAGCGTACCGCTTATCCTCGGCGGGACGGTCCGGCACTGCCGCTACTTGACCGGTAGCGGCTATCTGCATGAGGTCGGCGTCGCCTTCGATGCGCCCCTCGATTTGGCAGCCCTGAACCGGGCGGCCGCCCCCCAAGACAAACCCGCCTGACCGGACGTTTGCGACGAAAAACCACTAGCCCCACACCACGCTCGAGTCTCGGAGAGTCCTTCAGAAGCGCAGCAAACATCCGAGCCGCGACCGTGAGGAGCGGTTTTTTGCGGATTGCCGAACTTCGCTTCCTTCAGGGCGCGGTTCGGAACAGGTTATCACAACTTTTTGTGCTGTTCAGCCGTGGCTGCTGCCCGCTCTTTTGGGGTCATGGCAGCCAAGCGCTCCAGTTCGATCGGCGGCTCAGCGTAGGATGCATCGGACGCTGGCCCCCCATCGGGTTGGGCCAGTAATTGGTTCGGGGTATGTTCGACGTGTCCGTCAGCCGCCGGTCGCCTCCTGCGCGCGGAGCCAGGCGACCGTTTTCTTGACGCCTTCCTCGTAGGGGACCGTGCTTGTCCAGCCGAGCTGCGTGCGCGCTTTCTCGGTGCTGAAAAAGCAACGCCTGCCCATCAGCCACACCGCGTAGCGGGTCACCATCGGCGGCGACTTGATCCGCATCGCGTGGTAGATGCATTCGAGCACGAACGCGACGTCGTACGCTACCTTGTACGGTACGTGCCGGGTCACCGGCGGCGCGCCGAGTTCAGCCGCCAGCAGGTTCATCCACTGCTTCTGGCGCATCTCGCCGTCGTTCGAGCAGTTGTACGCCTGCCCCGCCGCCTGCTCGCTGTCGGTCGCCAGAATCGTCGCCTCGGCCGCGTTGCCCGCGTAAACGACGTTGAGCCGGTTCTCACCATCGCCGAGAATCTTGGCCTTGCCCGCGCGCAGCATCCGACTCAGTCGGAAGATCGTTGCCCGGTCGCGCGGCCCGTACAGCCAGCTCGGCCGAATCACCGTCAGACGGAGCCGGCCCGCCTCGTGCATCGCCCACAGGATCTTTTCCGCCATGACCTTGGCCCGGCTGTAGTAGCTCCACTTGTGGAGGTTCTGGCCGAGCGGCGCGGTCTCGTCGAGAACCAGCCCCTCGCCGTCCGGGTGGCCGTAGGCGCTGATCGAGCTGATGTGCAGGAACCGCCGGCAGTCGGCTTGGGCGGCCGCCTCGGCCAGGTTTCGCGTGCCCTCGACCGTGATGCGAACGTATTCCTCCCACGGCCCCCAGTCGCCCACGCGGGCCGCGGCATGGTAGACCACGTCCGCACCACGAACCGCCTCAGCCAGCGACGCGCGGTCGTTCAGGTCGCCCTTGACGAATTCGACACCCTGGTCGCGGAGCCAATCGCAGTTGCTGTCGGAACGGACGAGGGCGCGCACGGGTCGCCCGCGCAGACGGAGTTGCTCGACGATATGGCTGCCCAGAAGCCCCGTTGCACCGGTCACCAGGTTCATGCGGAGTGCTCCCCTTTTCAGCGGCAGGTCGTACCATAGAAAGCGGGTGCTAGCCCGTCAAGAATCGCGGCTCGCGCAATGGGCGCGTACTGCGGGAGAGCGATCGCGCTGCGCGTGTCGGCCCATGCCATCCCCGTGCATCATGCCACGCAGAGGAATCCGCAAGCGGCGCTTTGGCCGCACAAACGATAAAGGTTGCGAACGACTTCCTCGAGCGCGTCGGTCGAATGCGTGACGAGGGCGTAGACGACCTCGGCTTTTCGTGCGTGTTCGAGCTGCTGAAAACGTGCCAGGAACCGGCGCGCGTCGGCCCGGCTCAGCATGCGCTGCTGCCGCGCGTCGAGCGTCGCGTTGAAGCCGCGCGCGTCCCGCTTGGCCCAGCGGAGCATCAACCGCACCCGGATGTCGTCAGCCATGTAGCGACGCACCGTCTGGATGAGCAGTTGTTCGTATTCGCAGGCCCGGCCGCTGGAGATGCCAGTCTCGGCCGCGATGCGCCGCAGGGACGTACGGTCGCACTCCGTTGAGATCAGCAACCGCTCGGCCGCGAGCCGTT
>Ga0272443_10001651_pt1 | contig 31510 bp, 23 predicted proteins | sample SSMAcet12_FD_193581 | JGI IMG/M metagenome (GOLD analysis project Ga0272443, IMG submission 193581) | Marine sediment archaeal communities from Little Sippewissett salt marsh, Falmouth, MA, United States - SSM-Acet-12 | ecosystem: Environmental > Aquatic > Marine > Wetlands > Sediment ... | reverse complement strand
CGAAAAACAGGATATAACCCTCTTCGGGCACATAGAAACCGGAGACACAGTTAAAAAGCGTTGTCTTCCCGGCGCCGTTCGGGCCAATTATGCTCGAAATGGAATTTTCCAGCACAACCAGGTCCACATTATCCACAGCGGTCAGACCGCCAAAGCACTTGGTTACATTTTTAGCTTCAATCACAGCGCGGGTCATTGTTCCACCTCCGTTGCGAGGTCTTTCGCTTGCTTGCCGGATGGCTTCTTAAACTTCACCCGGGCAGCCGGCCATAGTCCTTCCGGCCGGACGATCATCATCACCACCAGCAAAGCGCCAAAGACCAGCAAGCGGTAATCTTCCAGTTCACGCAGCAACTCGGGCAGGCCTTTGAGCACGAAAGCACCCAGAACAACGCCGGGCAGACTGCCCATGCCACCAACAATCACGATACAGAGCACATTGATTGACACCATCATCGTGAAATCTTCGGGGCCGGTAAACTGGTTGCGGGAGGCGAACATCGCACCGGCCAGACCGGCAAACGCCGCGCCCAGCAGCAGAGCCAGGATCTTATAACGGTAAGTGTTAACCCCGGTCGCCTGTGCAACCGTCTCGTCTTCACGAATCGCTATCCAGGCCCTCCCGGTACGGGAATCCTTTAGCCGCTTGGCAATAAATAGCCCGATCAATACCAGCAGCAGTAAAAGATGCATATAATTCACATCTGAAAAGACTTCACCATTCAAGGTGGGCTGTCCAACATTGGTCACACCCTTGGGACCATTTGTCAGAACGGTCAGGATATCACTCCTGATCAGGATCCGAATAATCTCGCCAAAACCGAGAGTCACAATCGCTAGGTAATCTCCCCGCAGATTGAGAATGGGGAGACCAATCAGAAAGCCTGTTGCGGTCGAGGTCAGAACGGCCGCACCGACAGCCAGCCACAGGTTCAGACCAATCCCATGGGGTTCCGGGGCTGTCAGCAGGGCGAAGGTGTAGGCGCCAACGGCAAAGAAAGCCACATAGCCCAAAACCAACTGGCCGGAATACCCAACAATGATATTCAGCCCCAAACCCAGCAGGACATAAATCGCCACGGTGCCCATGATGTAATTCCAATAGGAGCCCCAGGCCAGCGGGAGGAAATAGAGCACAACGGCGACGATCAGGAATGCCACCAGCATCACCCAGCGGTTCTCTAATACACCTTTGAGATTCTTCGATTCCTTCCAGGTGGATACCCCTTCCCGGCAGACCTGCCAGCATTTGGCAAACCAGCCGTTGATGGAGAACAGCCATTTCAAAGCGGAGCCAATCAGGCTGAACACAACGAAATACACCAGATAGGTATTCGCCGCGGCGACCGGCGTGCTATAGAAGCGCAGGTAATTCAAATCGTTCGGGTCCATGTTTGGCAGGTAAGTTTGAAAATTGACGCCATCTATGGACATTGTTTCCGTCACCCAGATTGCCAGCCAGGCCAAAATGCCGCTGACCAAACCGGCCGTCAGTCCGCCCAAAAAGGACACCCACCATTTCGATTCATCCTCCCCTTTGCGAGCGCTGATACCCGCCAGCAACCCCATTATCGCCAGGACCGCCAATAAATTACTTGTCGGCAGTGGATCATTGTAGGCAAGACCCTTGGTGTTCCCCAGAAGGTCGCCAACCATCATTGAGCCGACGTTGATCAAGCCAATTAATAACAAGAAAATGAACACAATCCCAAAAACAACACCGGAGCTTAGTCCCTTTTTCAATGCGGTTTTCATCAGACTTTCTCCTCCGATAAAGCCTCACCCAGCAATCCGGATGGTTTGAAGATCAGCACCAGGATCAGGATGGTGAATGCAATCACATCTTTCAACTGGAAATCCAGCCCCAACAGGGCCGGTCCCAGGGACTCCAACAACCCAAGCAGCATCCCGCCCATCATAGCGCCGGGAATATTGCCAATGCCGCCCAAAACAGCCGCTGTGAAGGCTTTGATGCCGGGCAGGAACCCAACATAGTGATTAAACAAGCCATTGTGGATTCCCCACATCACGCCGGCCGCGCCAGCCAGAATACCACTGATAATAAAGGTCTTACTGATGACCGAATCGACATCAATGCCCATCAACGCAGCAGCCTGTTTATTTTCAGCAACGGCGCGCATGGATTTGCCCAACTTGGTCTTCTTCACCAGGATGAACAAAGCCACCATCAAAAGGATTGAAAGCACAAAAGAGAAAAGGCCGGTGTAGGTGAGCATAACCTCCTTGCCACCGACAGGAATCATCCAACCCGTGCCGCGCCAGAGAAGGTCAGGATTTTGATATTGGCGGCGCTGCGGACCAAAGAGCAGCTGAGCCGCGTTTTGCAGAAAAATGGAAGCGCCAATGGCGCTGATTAATGGAACCAGGCGTGGTGCACCGCGCAGCGGCCGGTAGGCGATCCTTTCAAGCAGATAGCCCATCAAGGCCGACACGCCGGCGCCGGCAATAAATGTCAGCAGCAGCGCAATCACCGGGTTGGCATTCAGAAAGCTCAATCCCTGGTCCGCGGCCGAAGGCGCCGGAATAGCCGAGAAAGCCTCCAACGCAAAATAACCGGCGAAAGTGCCCAACATCATCACTTCGCCGTGAGCGAAGTTGATCATGAACAGGATCCCATAGACCAAAGTGTAACCAATCGCGATTAAAGCATACATTCCCCCCACTACCAGTCCGGTAATCAAAAACCGCATCCAGGTGTCCGGTCCGTAGATCCCTTCGCCGAATGCGGTTTGATAGATTCGCCATCCCAGGTAAATCAACACCACCAATCCTACCAAAAGGCGTAGGATCAGACCTGGTGTAAGTTTTAGATTTCGTAATTTATTAATCATAAGACAAAAATTCCAATTGCAGTGAGAGATAAGGATGGGGAAGTTATGACTTCCCCATCCATCTTAGGAGAAAGCGATTTACTCGCTGGCAAGGTCCAAAGGAACCCAGGCACCATCCACCACCTGGTAGAAGGTCGGGCCGGAGGCATTGCATTCACCAATTTCGTCACAGACGATCGCACCGGTCAGACCGGTGGTGTCCATCTGGCGAACAGCCTCAACCAGAGCACTACGGGGAACATAGAGCGTGCCGTTATCAACAAAAGCCACCGATTCAATTGCTTCAATCAGAACATTTCCGGTGTCAAATGAAGACCAAGTGAAAGCACTCAATTCACCAGCGGCGGTCGGGAAATTCTCAGCGTAAATGGCATCAAAAGCCGTCTTTTCATCGGAATCCGGCGGGACCAGGGAGGCAGCGATCGCGCCTTCGCCATTGGCACCGGTCTTCTGAGTGAATTCCACGCCATAGGTGCCATCCGCACCGAATAACTGCACGCCAGAGAGGCCAGCCTGCGCCCACTGGTTCATCATCACAATTGATTCAGCAGCATAACCGCCAAAGTACACGGCCTCGGGGCCGGCAGCAGCAACAGCAGAGAGCGGCGCCACATAGTCAGCTTCACCCGTGGTGACAGCTTCATAGGCTACAACTTCGCCACCTAGTGCTTCAAATTCGTCTTTCACAACATCGGCCAAACCCTGTCCATAGGTGCCGCCGTCATGCATAACACCAATCTTGGAAAAGCCAAGCTCGTTGAAAAGAAGATCCGCAGCAGCCTTACCCTGATCAGCATCAGTGAAGGCCAGGCGGTTGAAAACAGTGGAACCCTTGGTAGTCAGGTCGGGGTTGGTCGCGGAGGGCGACATCATGGGCAGACCGGCTTTTTCATAAATCGGCATGGCCGCATCGGTTGAGCCGGAGAAAATATGGCCGGCGATAGCAACAACGGTCGGGTCGGTCACAAGTTTATTGGCAACAGCAGCGCCGCCTTCCGGCGTACCGCCGGTATCTTCAGCCACCAGTTCATAACTCCAGCCTTCAAAGCCGTCATCTTCAGCGAGCGAAAGACTTACGGCCTGGCTGATGTCAATGCCAAACATGGAATAGTCCCCGAGCATCGGGGCGCCCATACCAATTTTGATTGTCTCACCAGCGGGGACCACACCACAGCCTAAGGGGTCTTCTTCACAAGCGGCAGGCATCTCGGCGTCATCAGCCGGGTCAGCGGTTTCTTCAACTGCCGAAGGAGCGCAAGCGCTCAGAACCAAGGCAAAAACAAACATAAAAACAAATAGACTCTTAAACTTCAACTTCATTTTACTTCTCCTCTGTATTGAACTAAAAAGTTTCTATGACACAACATTCCTTGCTAATAATTTCCAGACCGGCGCACCTCCTGTCTTATACTTTTTTCCTCTTCATCGGTTAAGGAAAAAAGCCACCCCTGTGGTTGGGGTGGCTTAGTTTTTTTTCTAAGATTGTGTCTACCTTGAACTCCGGTTGACCCTTACCTTCCCAACCACAAATTGGCGCTTATACATAAACATGTAAAGCACCCAAAGGATGACGATAATAATTAGATAGCTAAACTGTGCAGTCAAGCTCATACCTCGCTGTGGTTAAGATTTTCAAGATTATATAAGACCAATGTTAAGAAAAGGTACACCGAATCCGGCCTAAAGGTTAATAATTGATTAACACACAGAATCTATTAAATAAATCGTAATATATTAAAATCGTTTTCGATATATTCATCAACTCCCAACCAAAAAAGAGGCCCCGTATTGCGGAGCCTCCTGGATTACCCAAATTGAGCTTTCTTGTTAATATCGCAGCAGGGCGGCTATCTGCCCAATTTCAGCCAATTTCTCATTATCACCAAGCACTTTGACATCCGCGTTCTTGACCAAAGATTCCTGAATGGCCATTTCCACAGCCGTGGGAATCGTCTCGAATTGACCGCCGCAGAAAGGACAGGAAGCCAATTCCTGCACCGTCAGGTAACCGCAGCCCTGGCAGCGGTATCCCGCCTGCTCAAAGTCTTCATTGACCAGCAGAGTCTTGATGCGCCCCTCATGATTGGCGTTTAATGTATCAATCAGGCCGGTCGCCCCCGCGCCGCCCTTGGCCGCCAGGGTGTTCGCCTGATCCACCAGCCGGTCCACCAATACGTTCTGCACGATAACCGCGTCTTTCATGGCCCGTTCCACAATCTCAGATTCGCTGGCCGACATCTGCATCGGAAATTCCCCCACAACCAGAGATTGCCACACTTTCGACAAGGCCTGCTTAAAACGGGGGATGTTCTCTTCCGTACCACCAATCATGATCCGGCGGATATGTTTGCGGGAAAAGAAATCGGCCGCAATTTCAGCCGCCTCTTTGACATTGTGATCAATGATGTTATCCACATTCGCCCCGGCGCCCGAGCCACCCATCCGCCCTGCCACGGCCGTGCCGCCCCCGTGTTTAATCTGTTTGACATCCTCACCCATAACAACTTTCTTTTCCTCCACTTCCCCCAGATCAAACGACAACAACCGCACCTTCTGGCTATCCACAAGCGCAAGGCCCCAACCGGAGAATGCATCCAACAGGCCAACCAGCGGTCGCAGCAGCGGACGCAACCCAATCGCAAGCCGATCCGGTACCGGTAAATTAAGTTTGAAAACCTTAAACAATGTTTTTCCGCCCCCCTGTGAGAAAATGATCAGCCCTTTGGCGGCCCAATCATATTGCAAATCGATATACTGCTCAACGGCCCGGACTTCTTCCGGCAGGTCAACAGATTTAAGTAATTGCCGTAAAGCCAGTTGCGTTGTCTCAGCATTCCTCTCGCCGGGATCTGTGTTTAAATACAAACTCAGAACCTGTCCGCCTTCTATTGGAAAATCCAGTAGCGAGTGCAGGTCTTTCACGGAAAACATAACCGCCTCCATTTTTAATTGTGAGTTTTTCTGATGAAAACGCTCTCCATTCAGTGGAGATAACTTAATTCTATACGATAACGTTCTCTATTTCAAAAGATTTCTCCCATGATTTTCCCCGGATAAACAAACTGCCGCAGAAGGTCTCTGCGGCAGTTAAATCTCTTGTTATTTCCCAGGTTTTATGCTCAGGGTCGCTCGCCGAGGGTCACGGTCAGGTCAACCAGTTCATCGCCGCGCAGGACCGTCAGCACAATCTCATCACCGGGGTGCTTATTAAGCATCAGATAATTAAGCAGTTCACTGAACTGGATAATATCCTGCCCATCCACAGCAACAATTAAATCACCGCCGGCATTATAGCCATATTGCGTTTGCTGGTTGCCCGCTTTCAATCCAGCCTGATCGCTGGGACCACCAGGCACAACATTGAGCACATAAGCGCCTTTTGCCTGGCTCAGGCCAAACAACTCAGCATCAAATAAGGTAAGCGACGGATAGGCTGAAACGCCCAGATATGGATAATTATAAGTTTCACCATTGATCAATGACGGCAGAACAAGGTTGAGAATATTGGATGAAATCGCAAACCCAATCCCCGTGGTCACACTCGAACCGGTAAATGTTGTTCCCGAGGTCTGGATCGCCCGGTTAATCCCCACAACTTCACCGTTGAGGTTCAGCAAGGGGCCACCCGAGTTGCCGGGGTTGATCGTGGCGTCCGTCTGAATCAAATCGGCCGCAGAAAAACTGCTGCCCTCCGCCGTCTGGCGGATCGAATCCAATGTTCGGCCAAGCGCTGAGACGATGCCAACCGTCATGGTGCCGCTCAGTCCATAGGGATTCCCAATCGCAACTACCGTCTGACCAACGCTCACCTGGCTTGAATCGCCAAGTGTCAGAGGATGAAGTTCATCTTCGGGGACATCCACTTTGATCACTGCAATGTCGGAATCCAGATCCACGCCCACCAATTCCGCATAGACCTTCAGCCCGCTCATGAAGTCCACTTCCAAGCTGGCAGCGTCCTCAACAACATGATAATTGGTGACGATATGACCGGCCTTATCCACCACAAAGCCAGAGCCAAGAGCAGCCCCCTCGCTGCTGACCACCTGAATGGAAACTACACCAGGGCTGACCCGGTTATAAAGGCTCACCAGGGCATCCTGCTGCAAAACCTCATCCGGGATGACATAAGTTGCCGTTGAAACAGTATTATCTGCCTCATCGGTTGCCGTGTCCGTTGTTGTCTCATCTGTCGGTTCGGCGATGGCTTCAGGCGTGGATGATGAGGACGAATCAATCAAACGGGAAATAGTGCTGGGAATGGCGCAGGACATCAATGTCAGACTGATCACCACCAGGATAATCCATAATTTAAAATGCTTTACTCTATTCATATTCATTGGATCCTTTCCTTCATTATGTTATCCCAGATTAATTAGACGTTTATTAACAATACTGGAAAAAGTTCTATTAATCGATTATGTAAATCGTATCTCTGGGTTATTCATTTTTGATTAAGGACATAGAACATAAGTGGATGAATTTTCCGGGCTCCAGGGTGGTTAAATTACCCGGTCAGTGACCGTTTTACCCTAGCTTGACGCTTAATAGGGATTATGCTACTATCTTAATACCATCCTATTCAGATAATTATTATCAAATCAAAGTCAAATTAATGAAGGAGATGACTCAATGACAAAAAGGATTAATTTGGTCATTGTTTGTGTTGTCTTACTCACCCTGGTGCTCTCAGGTTGTCAATTGCCCGCCTCAAAAGCGCCCGATTCCGAAGGTACCCAGATCATGACGACGCCAATCGTCATCCAAACGGATTCCCCCGAGAGTATGACACAAACCAGCGTGGCAAAATTACCCGCCACCAGCACATTGATCTCACCGAGCGCGACACCCACCAATACGCCCGAACCCACGGACGACTTCGTGATTCCAACACTCACCCGGCCAGCAACCTACACCCTTAAAGAAGGCGAATTCCCCTACTGCATCGCCCGGCGCTTCAACTTGAACCCCGCCGATCTGATCGAACTCAACGGTTTCACAGCGGATGAGCTTGTCAGCCCCGGGACTACCCTGCAAATCCCCCAGACGGGCACCTGGGCCGGCGAGGGTCGTGTGCGCAATCCCCATCCGGATACCTACACCGTCAGCACAGGTGAAACCATTTATTCAATCGCCTGCTACTACGGTGATGTTTCGCCTGAGGCCATCATCGCAGCCAACCATCTTGAGGAACCCTACACCCTCCGTGCAGGACAGGTACTGGATATCCCCTAAACACCCAGGTAAATTAAGTTTGGTGATCATTGATACTGCGCCCATCAGAATTCAACGGCGCAGTATCTTCTTTTAATATCAGGAGCACAGGTCAAACATGAACTTCACCCTATTAGGCAAAGAAAAACACTATCATGGTCATGCCTTCGATGTTGCCAAAGTCCACGCCAAGCTGCCAAACGGCAAGGAACGAGATTACGATCTGGTTCAACATGCCGATTCCATCGCCATCGTGCCGGTGGACCAGGCCGGCCGGATCCATTTTGTCTCCCAGTACCGGATTGGGGCCGAAAGCGAACTATTGGAACTGCCCGCCGGCGTGATGGAAGCGGGGGAGACACCCCTCGAATGTGCTGAAAGAGAAATTCGGGAAGAGATCGGGCTGGCCGCCGAAGAAATGCAACCCCTGGGCGGATTTTATCTGGCCGCCGGCTATGCCAATGAATTCATGACCGTTTTCCTGGCTCGGGGCCTTTATAATGCGCCGCTGGACCCGGATGCGGATGAATTCCTGAACGTAAAAACTTTTACCATTGACGAAGTCTACAAAATGGCACGCACCGGCAAGCTGGAAGACAGCAAATCATTGGCCGCCCTGCTGCTCGCCGAGAGATTCCTTTTCCCGGCAGAGTAACCCCCTTCTTATTGAAGATTTCGGCAAAAATGATTCGTGACAGGTTACAGGGCCAAATATGAAATAAATAATGTTATTGTGCCTGCGAATCAGGTTATACTTAATGTTTGGATAAAACCAGAAATATGCAAGGTCCTATCCCCTGGCAAAATCCCGTTCCAAGAACGTTTACTAGATTATCCTAGCAGAAGGAGTATTATTCATGACGCGTCAAATGGTAATGACTGATGCAAACGAGGCAACAGCCTGGGTCGCTTACCGGTTGAATGAGATCATCGCAATTTATCCGATCACCCCATCTTCTCCGATGGGTGAATACGCCGATGCCTGGTCTGCCCAGGGCATCCCAAATATTTGGGGGACCGTTCCCGACGTCACAGAGATGCAGGCAGAAGGCGGCGCAGCCGGTGCAGTGCATGGCGCATTGCAGGCCGGCGGTCTGACAACCACCTTCACAGCCTCTCAGGGGCTGCTCCTGATGATCCCCAACATGTACAAAATTGCCGGTGAGTTGACCTCCACCGTCTTCAATGTGAGCGCTCGTTCCGTTGCGGCACAGGCCCTTTCGATCTTTGGCGATCACTCCGATGTGACCGCCGCCCGGGCGACAGGTTTTGCCTTCCTCGCCAGCAACTCCGTGCAGCAGGCCCAGGATATGGCCCTGATTGCCCAGGCATCCACGCTTCGCAGCCGGGTGCCCTTCCTGCACTTCTTCGATGGCTTCCGCAGCTCCCATGAGATCAGCAAGATCGAACGTCTAGATGAGGCAGATCTGCGCGCCCTGATCGACGACGACACCGTCGCCGCCCATCGTGCCCGCGCCCTCTCGCCCGATCATCCAGTCGTTCGCGGCACCGCTCAGAACCCGGATGTCTTCTTCCAGGGTCGTGAGACGGTGAACCCCTTCTATGACAAGACCCCTGAGATCGTTCAGGATGTGATGGACAAATTTGCCAAGCAGGTTGGCCGCAGCTATCACCTCTTCGACTATGTCGGCGCTCCCGATGCCGACCGGGTGATCGTCCTGATGGCCTCCGGCACAGAGACCGCGGAAGAGACCGCCAAGGCTCTGGTCAAAAAGGGTGAAAAAGTCGGCGTTATTTCCGTCCGGCTCTACCGCCCCTTCTCCGTCAAACACCTGATGGAAGCCCTGCCCGCCACAGTCAAGGTCATCGCCGCCCTCGACCGCACCAAAGAACCCGGTGCCGGCGGCGAACCGCTCTATCTCGACATAGTCAATGCGATCAAAGAAGCCATGGAATCCGGCATCGCCCCCTTCGAGAAGACCCCCAAGGTCATTGGCGGCCGCTATGGTCTTTCCTCCAAGGAATTCACTCCCGCAATGGTCAAGGGTGTTTACGATGAAATGGCCAAGGCCGACCCCAAGACCCACTTCACCGTGGGTATCCATGACGATGTGAGCCACACCAGCATCGAATGGGATCCCTCCTTCGAAATCCTCGGCGACGATGTTTTCCAGAGCATGTTCTACGGTCTTGGTGCTGACGGCACCGTAGGCGCTAACAAGAACTCCATCAAGATCATCGGCGGCGACACCGACAACTACGCCCAGGGTTACTTCCAATATGACTCGAAGAAATCCGGCGCAGTGACCGTTTCGCACCTGCGCTTTGGCCCGAACCCAATCCGTGCGCCTTACCAGATCGCTGAAAACGAAGCCAACTTCCTGGCCTGCCATCAATTCAACTTCCTTGAAAAATATGACATGCTTAAGTTCGCTCGTCCCGGCGGCATCTTCCTGCTGAACAGCATCTACGGCCCGGACGAGATCTGGGAAAACCTGCCCGCCAAGGTCCAGGAAACCCTGATCGAGAAGAAACTCAAGTTCTATGCGATTGACGCCTACGAAGTGGCCCGCAAGACCAAGATGGGGCAGCGCATCAACACTGTGATGCAAACCTGTTTCTTCGCCATCAGCGGCATTCTGCCCAAAGAGCAGGCCATCGCTGAGATCAAGAAATCCATCAAGAAAACCTACGGCAAGCGCGGCGAAGCCGTTGTGAAACAAAACTATGCAGCGGTTGACAGTGCCCTCGAGCATCTGCATTTGATCTCCGTGCCCGACAAGGTAACCAGCAACATCGAGATGCGGCCCGCCGTTCCCGCCGAAGCCCCCCAATACGTCCGTGACGTCCTCGGCAAGATCATTGACCGGGATGGTGATAACGTCCTCGTCAGCGAAATGCCCGTTGACGGCACCTTCCCCAGCGGCACCACCCAATGGGAAAAGCGCAATGTGGCCCTCGAGATCCCCGTTTGGGATGAAGATCTCTGCATCCAATGCGGTAAGTGCGCCTTCGTCTGCCCCCATGCGACCATTCGCACCAAGGTTTATGAAGACTCCTACCTCGAGAACGCCCCGGAAACCTTCAAACACACCAATGCGAAATTCCGTGAGTTCCGTGATGGCTGGTCCTTCACCGTCCAGATTGCCCCCGAAGACTGCACCGGCTGCGGTATGTGCGTGGAAAACTGCCCCGCCAAGGATCGTGAGAACCCCGAACACAAGGCCATCAACATGATGCCCCAGCCCCCCATTCGGGAACAGGAAGCCAAAAACTGGGCTTTCTTCGATGCCATCCCCTACCCGGATCGCAAGACCTTCGAACCCCACACCGTCAAGAACTCCCAGCAGCTTGAACCGCTCTTCGAGTTCTCCGGCGCCTGCCCCGGTTGTGGTGAGACTCCCTACATCCGCCTGGCTACCCAGCTCTTCGGTGACCGCATGGTGATCGCGAACGCGACCGGTTGTTCCTCCATCTACGGCGGCAACCTGCCCACCACGCCTTACACCTTCAACGCAGATGGCCGTGGCCCCGCCTGGTCCAACTCACTCTTCGAGGACAACGCTGAATTCGGCCTCGGGATGCGCTTGACCATCGATAAATTCGTCGAACTGGCGAACGAGTTGGTTGAGAAACTCTCCGATAAAATCGGCAAAGAACTGGCCGATGGCCTGATGAATGCCAGCCAAAAGACCGAAGCCGACCTCGCCGAACAGCGTGCCCGGGTGGTTGAACTCAAGAAGAAACTTGAGAAGATCGACACCCCCGAAGCTCGCAACCTGCTTTCCGTTGCCGATTACCTGGTCCGCAAGAGTGTCTGGATCCTCGGTGGTGACGGCTGGGCTTATGACATCGGTTACGGCGGCCTGGATCACGTTCTGGCCTCCGGCCGGGACATCAATGTCCTAGTGCTCGACACCGAAGTTTACTCCAACACCGGTGGTCAGTCCTCCAAGGCGACCCCGAGGGCTGCGGTTGCGAAATTCGCTGCCAACGGTAAGGACCTGCCCAAGAAGGACCTCGGCATGATTGCCATGTCCTACGGCTATGTCTACGTTGCTCGGGTGGCCATGGGCGCCAGCGACCGGCAGACCCTCCAGGCCTTCCGCGAAGCCGAAGCCTATCATGGACCTTCCCTGATCATCGCCTACTCCCACTGTATTGCGCATGGTATCACCATGAAATACGGTCTGAAACAGCAAGCTCTGGCTGTCAAATCCGGCGTGTGGCCGCTCTATCGCTACAATCCTGAAATGGCCCAGCAGGGTACGAATCCTCTGACGATCGATTCGAAAGACCCGACGATCCCGGTGGAAGAATATGCCTACAATGAAACCCGCTACCGGATGCTGCTGCAAAGCAACGAGGAACGCGCTGAGATGCTGATGAAGAAAGCCAAACACGACGCCTCCAGCCGCTGGGACCTCTACTCCCAAATGGCAAAAATGCATTACGGTGACGATGAGGAAAGCGAATCTGAAGCCTAAATTTGGATTTACGTAGGCCTGACAAGTATAATAAGTGGTGATGGACAATTGTTCATCACCACTTTTTTATTCGTATTTACTCTCGGAGCCCTCAATTAATGGAGGAAAAATGATTAATCTCAAAACGAACTACCTCGGTCTCAACCTGAAAAACCCTCTGGTTGCTTCCGCTTCTTCACTCTCCAAAAGAACCTCGCGTGTCAAACAAATGGAAGATGCCGGCATCAGCGCCGTCGTGATGTATTCGCTCTTTGAAGAGCAGCTCGTGCATGACAGCCTGGCCTTTGACTACTTCGTTGAGCGCGGCACCGAGCAGTTTGCCGAAGCTCTGGACTACTTCCCCGAGCTGGACCGCTATAATGTCAGCCCAGATGGTTATCTGGAGCAAATCCGCAAGAACAAGGAGGCCGTCTCCATCCCGGTGATCGGCAGCCTGAACGGCGTCTCCAACAGCGGCTGGGTGGAATATGCCGCCGACATCGAACAAGCCGGCGCGGACGCCCTCGAATTGAACACCTATTACATCCCCACCAACCCCAAGATGACAGCCGCCGATCTGGAACAGAACTACGTTGATCTGGTGAAAGCCGTCAAGGCCAAGATCAAAATTCCGGTCGCCGTCAAACTGAGCCCCTTCTTCACAGCGCTGCCCAATCTGGTCGCCAGCCTGGTGGAAGCCGGTGCGGATGGGGTCGTGCTATTCAACCGCTTCATCCAGCCCGATCTCGATATCGAGAAGCTGGAAGTGGACCCCACCCTGCACCTTTCAACCTCGGCGGAGCTCTTATTGCCCCTGCGCTGGATGGCGTTGCTCTTCGGACAGACCAAGGCCGACCTGGCGCTGACCACCGGCGTGCACAGCGGCCTGGATATGGTCAAAGCGATCATCGCCGGTGCCACGGTTGTTGAAGTGGCTTCGGAATTTGTGGGCAATGGCGTGGGCCGGGCTGCTGAGATGCTGACCGAGTTCCAAAACTGGATGACGGCCTATCAATATGAATCCACTGAGAAGCTGCGCGGCGTCCTGAGTGCCAAAAACCTCAAGAACCCCGGTGCCTTTGAACGGGCTAATTATATGAAGGCTCTGCAGAGTTACGATAATAAACTGCCGTAAAAATAAAAACACGACGAATTAAGGCCGGTGCATGCCGGCCTTTTTGTTTAGAAGCGGGTGGGGGTTCTCGGAACTCAACTCCCAAGAACTGTGATACTTTTGGCCGAAAGACGAATAATATAGCAGAATGACTTCTTTATTGAACACTTTGCTGCGTTCTCATGCCTCGGACGATAAAACATGGCGTGCGATCTATGACCAATACCTGCCGCGAGTCTTCCACTTTATGTGCTATAAGGTGGGCCATGTCCAGATTGCCGAGGACCTCACAGCGACTACCTTTGAAAAAGCCTGGCGGAACAAGAGCCATTTCAAAAAGTCAATGGGAACCGTTCAAAGCTGGCTGTTTGGGATCGCACGGCATGTGGTGGCCGATCACTTCCGCAAACCCGATCGGGAAGAAGACAATGATGCCCTCACAAAGCTGAACAGCAGCCCCTCTCTTGTTGAAGATAAAGTCCAAAAAAAACAGGAATTCGAAGAGGTTTTCCAGATCGTTTCAACCTTCAAGGTTGAACATCAGGAATTAATCGCCCTGAAATATGGCGCCGGGTTGAACAATCGAGAGATCGCATCCCTGACGGGTTTTAGTGAAACCAATGTGGGCACCATCCTGAGCCGTCTGGTCAACAAAATCCGTAAGGAGCTAGGAGTCGAACATGAAAGATAAATTTATGTATTCCTGCCGGCCGCAAGTTAGAGAAGCCTTCGCAGAAGAACTATTCACACACCTCAGATCATTGGAAAAGGGAGAAACGAGCATGACAATTCAAAAAAACACTTTTCGCTTGAAATTGCAGTATATCCTGATCGCCCTGGTGATCGCAGTCGCGATGATCTTCGGGCTATCACCCAAAGCTCGTGCGCTGGCAGGCACATTCTTTCAGGAGATCGCCGGATTTGCTGTGGAAGAGCAGCCCGAAAACCCAATGGCGGAGTATATTGATGCCAATGGTGTAATGGATGCTCCAAACGCTACAGTTTATGTTGTTCCCACAACGACGGTTGATGACCTTCTGTCAGACCCTCCCTTTGAATTTTCGTTACCTGAATATCTCCCTGAAGGCTATGAAATCAGGTCGGACTTTGTCGGCATAGCAAATTCAAAAACCTGGATCAAAATTATCTATCAAGGCGATTCCAGAGATAAAGAAATAGGTTTCATGGCTGAAACCAGCACGCCTACCCTTTCAGTTGGCGTGGATGCCGCAGAAGAGATTACCATCAACGGTCAAACCGCTATGCTGGTGCGGGGGAATTGGGCGCTGGATAATACCTGGGATTATGAAAATGGGATAACCCTCTATTGGACAGTGGGCGAGACAAATTACCGGCTCATCATACATAAAATAGACCCAGACCAACTCGATGATCTATTGCCGGAATTGATCAAGATGGCGGAATCGGTACACTGAAGCGAATAAGTCCGTTTACGGCTCCATTGGCTGCGTGACGGTGTAGGATCCAGCATCGATAAAAGCGTCAACGATTTCTTCCGTGAAATAATAGGCCGTCATTTGAAGGCCATACTGGTTCACAAAGCTAACACCATAAAAACAGCCTACCAGCCAGTTTTCGCCAAAGGGCAGGATCTCGGTGTAATAATCGTCGTAGCTAAAGATTTTGGATGAATCAAACAGCTTTTCCCCCGTCTTCAGATCGTAAACCGCCGGCCAAACCGGATAACGAGACTCCCCCTCGTAATATAACCAGGGCGTGATCAAATGGTCTTGATAAATCCGGTTTTCCCGGCGGTTGATTTCCACAGCCATTTCCACCTGAACAGGTTCCTCATCCTGGATATCGTAGATCTCCGCCAATAACATATCCTCTATCACATTGCCGGCCTGATCGCTGCCCGCAAATGAAGATTGAAGAAATATCTTCTCCCCATCATCCGTTATCCCCAAGACGTCCAGATAATCCTGAGACAGCTCATAAAACAAAGGCTCTGAACCAACCGCGCTGTTACCCATGTAAAGACTACGTCTGAATTCATAATTCATTATGATCTGCTGATCCGAAACGGTCAGCGTATTCAAATCCAGGTCCCGGTAATGGATCGCGAACAGCCCACCCACCTGGTTGGTTGTGGTCTGGAGAATGCGCATGGTGCTTTCTCCAACCCGATAGGGTGCATAAAATGCAACCGAGTCATCTGCAACCCGATAGGCCCGAAGCGGTATCTCCACCGCATTCAGGTCCTGATCCACCAGAAAGCCCTGGGTCATCAGGCCATTCAGACAAACCAACTGCCCCTGCCAGCTCCAGTTGCAGAACACAGGGTCTTCCTCGTTGAAGGGGATTTCAATGGAAGATACGCCGCCCCCGGGCGAAAGGGCATAAAGTGTGGGCCCAATCTGGAAGAAGATGTCCTTATCTTCCGCCATAATCGGTCTGGACCAGGTGCTGATTGGGCCGGGATTGAGGGCGGAGACATCATATACGTCCTCGGTGGAAATATTTTGCGCCTGAAGCGGGGCGGTACTCTCCGGGTCCTCGCTGCCAAAGATCGCCAGAACGGGGACTCCTTCAAAATAAGAGTAGTCTTCGATTTCAATTTGAATAGGCATGTCCGTGGGATGGGGTTCGGGGGTCCAGGTCGCCCGTGCGGTAGCTTCCGGGGCGCTGCCAACCAGCCCGCCCAGGGATGAACAAGCCTGCAGGGCAAATGCCAGGATAAGCAGAATGCCTATAACCGCCGGTGCCTGGGTCTTACTTCGTTTCACGCCATTCTTATTCGTCATCATGTCCCAACCCATCCTCTTCTTGAGGTTTAATCTAACCTTCGACCAGATTACCGGATTTCATGTGATAGACCACGTCCATTTTCGACAATATCGCCAGGTCATGCGTGGCAATCACCACACAATAGCCATCCCGATGCGCAATGTTGACCAGGATGTCAACGATGTTCTGGCTGTTATCTTCGTCCAGGTTGCCGGTGGGCTCATCCGCCAGGAGCAGGTTGGTATCCATGGACAGTGAGCGCGCAATCGCCACCCGCTGCTGTTCCCCACCCGAGAGCATTCCGGGGAAACGATCCAGCACGGAGTCGGGCAGCGCAACCCGAGAGACCAGCTCTTTGGCCTTATCCCGGGCGGGTTTTCCTCTGAATCCCCGCAATTCCATCGGCAAGGTGATATTCTCAGAAACCGTCAACAGTGGCAGCAGCCTGAAACTCTGATAGATCATGGCTGCGCTTTCCAGACGGTAGCGGGACAGGTTCATCTTCGAAGTGGGCTCCTGTTTGAACAGTACTTCGCCCTCATCGGGCACATCCAGCCCGCCCAGCAGGGACAGCATGGTACTCTTCCCGCTGCCGGATTTACCTACCACAGCATAGACCTTGCCGGCCTCGAATGCACAGGAGACTTTCTTCAAGACAGCGTTGGTCTGATATTTACTCTGATAACTGAAAGAGACTTCCTTAACTTCTAAAAGTAACATCGGTTCCTCCTCAATCCTTGTCCGAAAGGATTGCCAATAGATTCCTTCTGTTCATGATTCCAATGGATAACGCACTGCCCACAAAATAACAAAGGACAAACCCCAGAATAAGCCAGAGGTGCAATGAGATAAATGGCCCCCGAAGCACTCGCCAGGCCGCCAGACCCACACCAACCCCAAGCAGGCAGAGCAGACTCTGCTCCAGGAAAAAGCTCATAAAGGTGACAAAGGGTGATGCGCCCATCCCCCGGAGGGTCGCCAGTTCCATCCGGCGGCTGACCACCAACAGGTAGGAGACCACAAAGGCGATCACGCCAACCAGCAGATACAAGAAGGGGTAGAGCGTATTGACATAGCGGATTTGCTGCTGTAAGCTGGCAACGGCATTATTAAAAATCGCATCATTCAGAACGATAAACGTGCGCAGTTTGCTGATCTTATTTACCTGAGAATAGCCATACTCACTTAAATAATCCTTGAGCTGGCTCAAAGTCTTAGTTTCCGTCAACTTGAAGGTAACGCTGTCAAAAGCGGCATAATTGAGATAGTCGATTTGTTCTTCGGTGACCGTATACCCCTCATCAAAGGTGAGTGAGGCCGGCTCATCCGTCCGCTGACCTTCATCCCAGATCATACTGGTATCTAACACCCTATGAAGCGGAATATAGATCGTCTCCATGATCCCCTGCTGCACATAACTGCCCACAATCCGCAAATCAATATGATACAGCTCAGATCCCGTTCTGGGCTGACCTCCGTCATTGGTGAAATTCAGCGAAACTCGGATGACATCGCCCAGGACAACATCCAGTCTCTCCTGTAAACGAGTCGATATGAGCGCATTCACAATTTCCAAATCGCCGGATGCCTCAGCCAGGAAGGAGTCATCATATCCCTCCAGGAAGGTGACGGGGACTTCATCCAGATAGTAAAAATCCGGCGCATTTTGGAAATCATTGGTGGCGATCAATTTGATCCCAACGCCCTCCCGGTCAAATTTTGCCAGGAAATTTTCCGCGGCATAGGAGTTGGTCGGTACCCTCATTGGCGGGACATCCTCAACCGTACCATCCGCATGAATGGGCGTACCGGCATACAATGATCTCTGGTCAAAGGAAACGGAGAGGGCATCAATTGCACCGGAACGATACATTTCCATGACTTCTCGCGCCTGAATGACCTGACCTCCGACCTGTTTACCCTTGATATCCGTAAACCGGCCGGTGATGGTCGTATTCTGATATACATCTTCCAACTGCTGCTGATAGCGGGCTGTGGTCGTGGAAAGTTGCCCCAGGAAGAAGACCACCGTGATCGCCAGCAGTGGCACAACAGTCGTCCGGGTGCCGCCCCGCAGGATGGACAGGAGTGCGTATTTGCCGCTGCCACCCCGTAAGTGGGAAGTCTTTCTTTCCCGCTGCGGGCCTGTCGTCCGCTGCTTCTTTGATCGGGTGACCTTGAACGCAACGGACAGAAAAATCAGGCAGGAGAGCAGAGCCACCCCAAAAACGATCAGTCCAAAGATCATGAAGAACGTCAGGTCCAGTTGAGGGGCAAATTCAAGCGCTCGGGTAATGCTCAGGTTGCCATTGCTGTAACGGGCATCGATCAAAGTCTGGCTCAGGGCGGCCTGGGCAACCAGTTGAAGTACACGGTCGTGAAGTTTATAGCCCACCCAGGACCCGATAAGGGTAGCAACGAGGGCGATCACCCCTGCGCTCAGCAGGAAATAGCCGCTGACCCAGGGCTTGCCGGCCCCCAGCAGCAGCAAAGTCTCCCCCGTCTCGCGCTGCCGGTAAACAAAAATATAGCCAAAGAAGATCAGCACAGCCAGTTCCACAACGGCGACAATCGCCGTAAGGATTTTGGCAATATTCAAAATCGTGATGAAGGGGACTGCCACAGCCGCGTATCCCTGGTCATACATGGTCAGAATAAAGCGGCCCTGCATCAACTGATCCACCCGGGCGGCGAACTCTCCCGCCTTGCTATTGCGGACCACCGCCTGGCCAACAGTGTAACCGATCGGTTTTTCCGAAGCCGGCACACCCACAGCTTTGGGAACATAGACAAACCACTCTTTGCCTTTAACCGAATTGGTGATTCCGACAATGGTGAAATCGGCTTCATTTCGGAAACCGTTTCCCGCCCAATAGTAAGGGCGCTCCCCTGTCTCATCCGGCTCAGCCAAGCCAATCGTGATCGTATCGCCGATGCCTTTTTCCAGCCTGAGGGCCATGAATTCGGGGATGATGACCACCCGATCACCATTCTGATATTCTACATCCGAAAATTCCCGGCCTTTCAGCAGGTATTGCTCTTCCTGTTGGAAAGAGAAATAGCTCATCAGATCATCCGTACTGTTGACCAGAACAAAGTTATTGGCTACCCTTAGCGTTTCACCCGCCTTTTCATAAACCTCAGGAAGGTCATAACTCACGCCCGTATCCGTTTCCACAGTGATATCCAGGATGAGGGGCAACTCAATCCCGGTATCCGCAGCAGCCTTATCTTCAAATGGGCTGGGTTCGACAATGCCATAGGGAGACCAGTCGATGTAGGACGCACCTGAGATCGCATAGAAGCGATCCCCCTCGAGTGCACCAAATCCGGTTTGCAAGATGACCATATCATTAACTTCAATATGGCTTGAATACAGGCTTTCGGCAACGACGGCGGTATAAGCGTTATAACTCGTGTTATAAGTCACTCTGCTGACGACAAGCAAGGCAGGTTGATAAGTCTGAGAAACTCTGTCATCCCGCTTGAACCCCTCCACATAGCCAAAATAACGGGATGATGGGTCCCAAAGCAGGGTTGCGGGGTCATTTTCGATCCCCGATATATCCAACCCCGCCAGAGCCTCTGTCATTTCAGGGTCAGAAATATCATCCTGGGGATAACTCTGGCCGATGTATTCAACAAGGCCAATGGTCTTATAGAAATCATCTGCGTCATCCAGAAACTGCCTGATGGATGCCCAGACACTGACGCCCAGGGAGAGCGTCAACGTGAGCGCAAAAATCAAAAGGGCAAACAGGAGGGTCTTCCCTTTGGTACGAACAAGACTGAGTAAACTGTTGCGAATGAGCACTGGTCCTCCCTTTGGTCCACCAAGAGAACAGGATTTACGAGCTGTGGCGGAGCACAGCCCCCCACTCCTCAAAGCCATACCTGGCAGGCCAAATTTATGGAATCTGCAATGAATGATACGAAAACAGCCAACGTTTAAACTTTGTGATGGTCAGCTTTCCAGCTTAAATGATTCCAGATTTATCTGAGCTGAAACCTTTTCGATTTGTTTTGACTGCGTGATTCAACCCTACAGAATCAGAAAGCGTGTTATGAAGTTGGCAACGTTAAGATTTCTTCTCCGTTCAGGGGCCAAGAATACCAGTCCCCATCCTTGCTGGAAAACAGATCACTTGATCTGATATGTCTACTTTTCAAATTTACCGCGATTATACCAAACTCCAGGGAGCTATCTAACATAGCGTCTTGAATTAACCCAAAAACCACCTATCGCCAGGGCTGTCATTAATTGACCGATAATTAAACTAATTACCCCCTACTTCAGGACTGTTTGCCCCAATCTTCCCTTTTCCTCCCTCTGAGACGCCCATTATCTCGTATAATTCATGATACTAAGGAAATTATGACTGCTGTTGATGAGATCAAAGCCCGATTGGATATTGTGGATATCGTCTCGGAAACGGTGAAATTACGCCACTCCGGGAAGAATTACACGGGGTTCTGCCCCTTCCACACCAACACGAAGACCCCGGCCTTCGTGGTCTTTCCCGATTCACAGACCTGGCGCTGCTTTGGGCAGTGCAATGAGGGCGGCGATATCTTCAGCTTCGTGATGAAGCGCGAAGGCTGGGATTTTCAGGAAACGCTCCGCAATCTGGCGGACCGGGCCGGCGTCACGCTGCACGAATATACCCCCGAACAACAGGAAAAGGTCGAAGAGAACGAACACCTGCGGGAAGTGTTGAGCATGGCTGCCACCTTCTTCCAGCATCAGTTACGCAACACACCGGCAGGCAAGCAGGCTTTGGATTACCTCTACGGCCGCAAGCTGACCGACGAGACCATTGACGCCTTTGCCCTCGGTTATGCCCCCGATTCATGGGACACGCTCACCCAATACATGGCCTCCCGCAACATCAGCGAGCAGGACCTTCTGGATGCCGGGCTGGTCTCCCAGCGGGACTCGGGCGGGGTCTATGACAAATTCCGCCACCGCCTGGTCATCCCAATCCGGGATGCCCGCGGGCGAATGGCCGGTTTCGGCGGGCGTGTCCTGCGCAAGGATGACATCCCAAAATACCTCAACTCACCCAAGACGGCCCTCTTTGACAAAGGGCGCCTGCTCTACGGGCTGGATATGGCCCGTCGCGAGATCCGCGCCAAAGATCAAGTCGTGATCGTGGAAGGCTATCTGGATGTAATCGGCCCCTATCAGGCCGGCTTCAAAAACTGTGTCTCACCAATGGGTACAGCTCTAACCGATGATCAGTTCCGGCTCATCAAACGCTATTCTCGCAATATCGTGCTGGCACTCGACCCAGACGCCGCAGGCGAGAAAGCCACCCTGCGCGGCCTGCAGACCGCCCGCGAGGTTATGGATCGCGAGGGCGACATGGTCTTTGATGCCCGGGGGCTGATGCAGGTGGAAGGCCGCCTGAAAGCCGATATCCGCGTCACCACCCTGCCGGATGGACTGGACCCGGACGAGATCGCCCTGGCCGATCCCGATCTTTGGGATCAGCTCGTGCGAGAAGCCAGGCCAGTGGTCGTCCATGTTATGGAGACCCTCGCAGCCCATGCCGATATCGATGACCCCAAAACCAAGGAACAGATTGCCAATCAGGTTTTGCCGCTGATCGGAGATGTCAAAGGCAGCGTGGAACGGGAGGCTTATCGCCAGCGACTGGCCCGCCTTCTGAAGGTGGATGAGCGCGCCCTGGTGCGCCGGGCATCCGGCGGAACGGCCCGCCCCCGCCGTCGCTCCTATCACCAGATGCCGCAGGTCTCGGCCGTGTCCGCGTCACCGCTGACCAGCACGCACCGCCAACTGGAAGAAAACTGCATCAAACCCCTTGTCAGCGACCCCACCCTGATCCATTTCGTGGATCGGACCCTGCGCAGCATGGAGTTGGTCTGCCTGAATGATGATGATTTCACCCAGACCGATTTCAAGGAACTTTTTAAGCTGGTCAGCAAAGCCCTGGACCAGGATGGTGAAAACCCGGCGGAATATGTCCGCCAGCGAATCCCGGATGAAATGCAGGAGACCTTCCTGATCGAAGCGGATCAGAATCCCTATCCGGATTGGCGACTGCAGCCCAACGCGTCCATTCTGGAAAGCCTGCTGAATGATTTCATCCGTCTCCGGCGAATCCGGGTGGATGAGGGATTGGATCAGATCACCTTCCTCCAAACTCAGATGACCGTTGAGGACGAGGAAAATCCCACGCAGGACCTCAGTCGGCTCGCTCTCGAATTCATTCAAGCCCGCGCCAAACTGGACCGAGCCTTGCAACTAAGTAATTCGCAAGATAAACAGTAAACACCTGTAACATGTTAAAATTAACACGTGTCTAAATCCAATCGATAACACCGAAATTCTATAGAAGCGATTAATGTGAAAGCAAAAATGAGTAACAAGCCAGAAGATCACGAACAGGAAGAGGAGGGACGGCAGGTGAAGGAGGATTTCACCCCCGAAGATAATACCGTCGCCCTTTCGGCTCTCCTGACCGCAACAGATGACCCGGTCCGGCTCTATTTACGCGAGATCGGCCGGATCAACCTGCTTGAGGCCGATCACGAATTCTGGCTTTCCAGCCGGATGAAGGCGCAGGACCACCTGCAGGAGATTCAGCAGGACCTCGCCAAAGAAGAACCCTCCGCGGACAATTCCCCCAACACTACCCTGGCACTTACCCTTTGCGAAGAGCTGATCAAGATCTGCAGGACCGTCAAGCGGGAAACCAAAAAGCAGGATGTGACCCATCCCGACTTCATCCTGGCGCTGACCGAAGCCCAAATGCTGCGCAGCACCTGGCAAATTGATGGACCTTCCTATATGCGGGCTTTTCTTGATCAGGAATTTTGGCTGCGCAACAAGAAACCCGGTGACCTGATCCGAGCCATATTCAATATTTACCTTGACTTCTACCTGCTGCCCCCCAAACTGGGACAGAAGCTGCTCGTAAGCCTGCAGGAAAAGCCGCGGATGTCCAACATGGATTTCTTCCGCGCAAATATGCCCGATGAGGATAAGATTGCTGCCAATTTCGCTGCAATCGACTTTCTGGAAGCAGAATCCAACCAGGCCATCATCCGGGCCAACCTGCGCCTGGTTGTCAGCATCGCCAAACGCTATATGAACCGAGGAATCTCCCTGCTGGATCTGATCCAGGAGGGCAATATGGGACTGCTGCGGGCGGTCAAAAAATTTGATCCCACCCTGGGCTTCAAGTTCAGCACCTATGCCACCTGGTGGATCCGTCAATCCATCAGCCGCCATATCGCGGAAAATGCTCGCACGATTCGGATTCCGGTCCATATGTACGAATCCATCTCCCGCATCATCCGGATTCAGCGCAATCTGATGCAGCAATTGGGGCGTGAACCCACTCTGGAAGAGATTGCCCTCAACTCCGATTTTTTGGATGAAGAAATGGCCGAATCCATCCGCCAGACACAGGCCGTGGATGACCCCCTTAATGCGGATCAAACACTGGCCTGGGAAGATGCGACCAATAAAGTGAAGACCATCCTGAAAACCGCCGAGGAACCGGTCTCGCTGGAGAGGCCCGTGGGCGACGAGGACAACAGCACCCTGGCCGATTTCATTGAAGATCAGGACGCCGCTGCGCCGCTGGACGCCGCGGCCAAAGAGATCCTGCGCGAACAGGTTCAGGATTCACTCTCCTCACTTTCAGACCGGGAACGCCAGGTTTTGGAGCTGCGCTTTGGGCTCAACAATGGCAAAGACCATACCCTGGAAGAAGTCAGCCAGTTCTTCGGCGTCACCCGGGAACGAATCCGTCAGATTGAGGCCAAAGCGCTCCGCAAATTACGCCATCCCAGCCGGAGCAGCGACCTGCGCGAATTCCTTTCCTAACCCCCAAGGACTCCCCATGCACCAACAAGAACCTTTTTCCTATGAACAGGCCCGGGACGGCAACCGCTCGCTCTGGGATGAACTCACGCCCGTTCACCTCCGCTCATACGGCGTGGATCGCTTCCTGGCGGGTGAGCGCTGGCTGCCCCAAAGGATCCTCGAAGAGGTCGGCGATGTTCGGGGCAAATCCCTTCTCCATCTGCAATGTCATTTTGGACTGGATACCCTGGCCTGGGCCAGGGAGGGCGCAGAGGTCACAGGGGTGGATTTTTCTCCTGCCGCGATCAAAGCCGCAAAGGAACTCTCCACCCAGGCGGAATTGCCGGCCCGATTCATCTGCTCGGATATCTATGACCTGCCCCAGGTAGTGGACGAGTCCTTCGATATCATCTTCACCTCCATTGGGGTGCTCTGCTGGCTGCGTGACCTGGACACCTGGGCCGGGATCATCGCCGACCACCTCAAACCGGGCGGTATTTTTTATATCATGGAGGGCCATCCGCTGATCACGACCTTTGATGAGCGAGGCAACTACCAATTCCTTATCTCCTATTTCCACAACCATGCCCCCTATATCTGGGACGAAGAAGGCCCCGATTACAAGGACAGCAATTATATTACCAACACCCCCAGCTTCGAGTGGCAGTGGGCGATCAGCGACATCATCAATGCTGTCATCAACGCCGGGCTCAAGCTGGATTTCTTCCATGAATTTGATGCTCTTGAGGACCCGGTCTTCCCGGAAATGGTAAAGCAAGAAAACGGCCTCTACACTTACCCCGATATGCCGGTGTCCCTGCCGGTCGTCTTCTCCCTGAAAGCGCACAAGGAGTCATGAGGCTGAAATGAACGCTCAGGGCCCCCTTTACGAACGGATTTATGCCATGGTCCGGCGGATTCCGCCCGGCCGTGTGACCACCTATGGCCGGATCGCCACGCTGGTTGGGGGCTGCACTGCTCGCATGGTGGGCTATGCCATGGCCGCGCTCAAACGGGGCATCCCCCCGGACGTCCCCTGGCAGCGGGTGATCAACGCCAAGGGCAAAGTCAGTGTGCATGGGGACGGGATCGGCAACGCCATGCAGCGCGTAATCCTCGAAGAGGAGGGGGTCATCTTTGATGCCAATGGCCGGGTGGATTTTGAACAGTTCGGCTGGCTGGGGCCGGAAGAAGCGTATTAATTCCCATATTTTGTGATGTGCAGGTCACGTGCTGCGTGATGCGTTTGACTGTTTTATGAATATGCCAAAAAAGATAACCCCATCCCCAGCCCTTCCCTCGTGAGGGGAAGGGTGCCGTAGGCGGGAAGGGGTATATTTAGAATAATAAATCATTTATTTTAATAAGTGTTTTGTCACACTTCCAGCGTGACCTACGAATTCATAATTTTCATCGGAACATCGCAGGTTATATTCCGCGGCGAAGCCATGTAGATGACAGTTTTTCAACCTGCGGCCACAGAACCTCCGACAGAGTTATTCTTCACCTTTCCTCTCAAGAAATTTAGCTAGGCAATCCATTTGAGAATATATGGAAAGTACTTATTTTTAGCCTTCCCCTAAAAAATCTCAACGTAACCCGGTGCGTTCAAAATCTGACGATACTTTACGGTCACATGCCGCGACAAGGGCGACTAATACTTCAATTAAACGCCTGAATGATAAAATATTTCTACTCCAATAGAGACGATCACCGGATGCGAGCAATCCATCTTCTATGTTGCCCCGGATCTGGACCTCTCGATTTTTAGCAAACAAGGCATAAGGAGAACGTAAATGCCTGATCTTAAATTGATCTACCAAAGTGAAGCCGAACGCTATCAGGCGCTGGTCGGTCGTGAGGACTATCAACGCAACCTGCTGCCTGCTATTCTCTCCGCCGACAATCTCGAAGGTAAGGATGTCATCGAACTGGGCGCAGGCACCGGCCGAGTGAGCTGCCTGATCCTGCCCCATGTGAAGAGCCTGGTGATCTCCGACATTTCCCACCACATGCTGGTCTACGGCCGGGATCGGCTGGCGGGGCTTGAACAAAAGAACTGGTCCGCCGCCCTGGAATCACACCTGGCACTGCCCTTCGCGGATAACAGTGCGGACGTGGTTATTGCCGGGTGGAGCTTTTGCTACGCCGCCCTCGATTCGGGCGAAAACTGGCAGTTTGCCTTGGAAAATGCGCTGGCCGAGGTGGAAAGGGTGCTGTGTCCCGGTGGAAAATTGATTCTGATCGAATCCCTGGGAACCGGGCACAAGTACCCACAGGCCCCGGATGTACTGGTGGACTACCTCAAGTACCTGGACCTTCACGGGTTCATCCCCGACTGGGTCCGCACCGATTACCGCTTCAAGGATCAGGAAGAGGCCTCCGCGCTGACCACCTTCTTCTTTGGCGAGGGCCCCATGCCCATGTGGGAGACGCCCGAGGGCGTGATCGTGCCCGAATGCACCGGAATCTGGTGGAAGATTTTCTGAACCAGGAAGTACAATATTAAATATCAAAGCGGCACCAGGTTGCTGGTGCCGCTTTTTGTTGTCGGTTTACGTTGAATAAACTGTCACATGCGCTGCGCGGCATATGACCTGTAACTGACTAATGAAGTGAAATCTTATTCCCCTCATCCGGCACTACGTGCCACCTTCCCCCCAGGGGGAAGGCTTACCTGATTCTTGCAAGTCATTAAAACATCCTATCCATTCAATTTCACGCGCTTATTCAATCATCCCATACCGCCGCAGGGCCGTCTCCAAAATCATATTGACCAGTTCTGTATGCCCCACGCCTTCCGCGCCGGCTTCCATGACGATGTCTGAGATGCCGGGGGAAAGGCCGGGCAGCGGATTGATCTCGAGGATATAAGGCTTCCAATCCTCTTTGGCGTTCAGCCTGAAATCCACCCGGGCCACATCCAGCGCACCGGTCACCCGGAAGACGGCCGCCGCCAGCCAGTTGAGTTCATCCACCATATCATCATCCAGCGGCGCCGGGCAGAGATAATTCAACTGGTCGGCCAGGGCCACCTTGAGCCGGTTGGCATAGACCGCGTCTGTCTCCAGATAGTCCGTGAGATCCACTTCCATCGGCGGGAAGAAGCGCAGCCCGGCCTGGATGCGGGGGGCGTTCTCGTTATGGGGCAGCCGTCGCGCCACCGGGCCGACCAGGTTGCCGACCATGCCCACCGTCACCTCACGACCCTCGATGAAGGTCTCCACCAGAGCAGCCTGATGATAACGTTCAGTAATCAGCCCCACCTGCTCGCGCAGCTCCTCTTCCGTATTCACAATCGACTTGGCCGAGACGCCCATGCCTGTGCCCTCCCGGCTGGGCTTGACGAACAGTGGGAATACCATTTTGGGATCCAGCGGCTCATCCACCCGCTCGAAGGTTTGAAAATCCGGGGTGGGCAGGTCATGGTAGGTCAGCACACGCTTGGTCATCGGTTTATCCAGCCCCAGCGCCAGACACAGCACCTTTGAGCCGGTATATGGAATCTGGAGTTTCTCCAGGATCGCCGGCACCTGGGCTTCCCGCGCGTCCCCGAAGTGGCTCTCACAAATATTGAAACAGATATCCGGGGCGTATTTGCGCACCGTATCCACAATGGTGATATCGCCTTCGAGGAATTCACACTCGTGGCCGCCCGCCCTGATTGCCTCCACCAGCGCGTTGACCGTTTTCTCGCTGTCCAGATCGTCCCACTGGTCCGCGGGCATTCCCTCCCAATGGGGGGCATTAACCTTCAAGTTCGCCAGAAGCGCAACTTTAAACTTATTCATCTGTCTTAGGGGTCTCCTGTAAAAAAAGGGGGGGTGAATGCTTAAATTATAACTGTTTTAATCCCCCTGAAACTGATTAAATACTGATCGCTGGTTTTTCGGAGCAGTTTTGATTCTGTACAAATTGTATCAATATAACAAACAATTTTATAAGATTCACTTCTTATATTGTTTTACGATAAGAGTTAATCTAGGGTTCTCTCTCACCCTCGGGGGGCTCTAACCCTTCATATAGGGCATCTGTTGAAATCATAAATATCTTATAAGATCCCGAAAAGGTTTTTGAATCCTGGTCATTAGAAAGCACAACTAACCTAATCTTGCTGTATTGATCAAGCATAACTCCAGCAGGAAAAATTATTCCATCCTTCTCTATCTGTTGTAGGACAATAACAGTAGTTATGAAGTCAGGAAAACCTTCTTCATAATTTAAACCATCCATAAAAATAGTACCATTATAAAGACCTCCACTTTCCAAATTAATATTAATATTAGTACGCAAAACAACCCTTCCGTCATACACAAGTAGAGGTACTACTCCTGTATTTATTCCATTTTCTAAATTTTTTCCGTATTCAATAATCTGCTCAATGATATTTTCTGGAATTGCATCAATCAACCTATCAAAACCTTCTGGAATATCAAGGAATAAGATTTCTGGGTAGGTATCCTTTAATGCATAAATCAAGGACATGCTATTTAATACTCCCAGCTCTTCCAGCTTTTCTAGAATTTTATAAACACGCTCATAATTACCCTCATTAGATATCGATTCCTTAGCTTGAGCTATATACTCAGAAAAACTGACTCCGGAATCTGGATCATAAGCGTTTACAATCTTCTGCAATTCAAACATACTCCAGATAATATCACCTTCCTCCATATTCTCTGTAAGATCCTTAATATTTCCCTCAACAATAGGCGTAGGCTCCAAGGTCGGTGTGGGTGTCGCTGTTTCTGTCGGCGTGGCTGAACTGGTAGGGGTCAGTGTCGGTTCCAAAATTTGGGTAAGGGTTGGGGCATTGTCAGTATTTTCCATACCGGACTCGCCCCCAATACTGCAAGCAGCTAAGGGCACCAAGGTGGATAACGCAACACAAAATAAAATAACTTTTTCCAATAAAGCCTTAGTAAACATATTTTCATCCAATCCAAATTTATGCGTAAATCTATTGGGACTCATAGCAACTAATTTCAAACCCCATCCAGCATCTTCAATAACCCGACCTAAAAAATCAACTCCTAAAGTAAACGGAACGCAATTCTATTACGCCACCTAAAAATGCTCTCTCCTCTTTACTTTTTAAGTATATACGTCGTAATTTGAATAATTTACTTCCAAATAATATCACAGATGAATAGTCAAACCAATCAATTTTCATCCCCCTGAAACTGATTAATTGCCGCGAACGGGTTTACAAAGTCTTTATCAAACCTGAATTTTGACCTTATATCATGAAGTCACTTTCAGAGAAGGAATACACCATGATCCTCAACAACCACTTATCCGAGCAGGATACAAAATCCAGTCCATCCACCGAGCAAACCGCTTTTGAGCAGAAGTGGAGCCGGATTCTATCCCAATTGGAACCCATCTCCCTGGAGCAATCCGCCAGCGCCAAGCTGATGAAGCGGACCGATACCAAATTCGTCTTTCCCAGCCTGCTGCTCCCGGGAATCCTGGATAACCTCAAATCCTCCTATCGGGTTCTGGAAGTGGACAAGGTTCGGCTGCAGCATTATCAAACACTCTATTTCGACACGCCGGATTTCCAGCTCTACCGGCAGCATCATAACGGCCAGCGTGACCGGTTCAAATTGCGGCTGCGATCCTATCTCAATTCCAACGTCAACTATCTGGAAGTCAAGAAAAAAGATAACCACAACGTCACCCGGAAATCCCGGGTGGAGACGGCATTCCCGCTGGATGGGCAGTCGCTGGATAGGCAGTCACCTGATATCCGCTCCTTTCTCAAATCCACTTTTCCGCTATCCGAAGCGCTCATGGTCCCAAAAATCACCAACCAGTTCCACCGAATCTCTCTGGTGAGCCGGGTGGACGCAGAGCGCCTGACATTGGACCTCAATCTCAGGTTCTTCAGTCCCTCGGGCAATTTTTCCATCCCCGGGATCGTGGTTGCAGAACTCAAACAGCCCCATTTCTCGCTCCACTCACCCTTCATCAAGGAAATGCGGCATCCGGGTTACCGCCCGACACGGTTCAGTAAATATTGCGTAGGGGTTGCCCTGGCCTACCCCCATTTGAAGCGGAACGCCTTCAAACCCCTGCTTTTACGTTTAGAAAAAATGGTATTAGGAGGAAGTTATTAATGGAAAATTTTGGAAGCCTGTCGCTGGCGCTATTCATTGACCTGGTCGTTTCCTGCATCATTGTGCTGGGGATCTATTTTCCCACGGAGAAGGACAAAGGCTATGTCCTCTCGTTTTTCGCCTTCAATATCAGCATCTTCCTGATCGCGACCCTGTTCAGCCAGGTTGAAATCAGCATCGGTCTTGGCTTCGGCCTCTTCGCCATCTTCTCGATCCTGCGCTACCGGTCCGATCCACTGCCCGTGCGGGAGATGACCTACCTTTTCATCCTGATGACCCTGCCGGTAATTGACGTGGTGATGCTGAATGAGGACATGATCCTCGAAACCGTGATCGCCAACCTCGCCATTCTGGCCGTCTTCTTTGTGATCGAAAAAACCATGGGGCTGCGCTACGAAGTACGTAAATCCATCACCTATGAAAAGATCGAGCTGATCAAACCCGAACATTATGACGCCCTGCTGGCCGATCTGCGTGAGCGCACCGGATTGCCAATCAAACGCTGCGAAATCGGGAAGATCGACTTCCTGCATGACGTGGCCGAAATCAAGATCTACTACGAGTCTGAACCTTCAAAATCCGTTCACGCCCTAAGGAAAGAACAATGACCAAAAAAATGCTCTTTTTAACCGTCATATTAGCCACGCTTCTGGCCCTCACGGGCTGCTCCAGCCCCGCCCTGGCTGAAAACTCAGAGGGCGCGGAAGTAACGGACGCGGAAACCTCGGATAACGCCTCCGATCGCCCCGAAGGGTGGACCGAGGCTAGCCATGGTGATGACGTGGACCCGGACTACGACACCGTTTTTCCACAGGACGAGGTCAACCGGATGGATATCACCCTGACGGAAGAAAACTGGGCCGCCATGCTGGCGGATATGACGGACCTCTACGGTGAATTTGGACAGGGCAGCGGGATGGGCGACCGACCCGCCAACCCGCAGGGTGACCTGGCCCCCGGTCAGCGCCCGGCCCCAGGCGAGGCGCCGGAGGATGGAGAAGCCCCATTCCAACCGCAGAATCCCCCCGGTGGTGACAAGCAACCGGACTGGCAGGCCAATTTGGGCGACGGTTTTCCTGCCGGCCCCCAGACAGCCGATTCCACCAATCCCATCTGGGTCACAGCCACCATTTCTTTTGAAGGAAACACCTGGGATTACGTCGGTCTCCGTTTCAAAGGCAATTCCTCTGAAA
>Ga0272443_10001648_pt1 | contig 31539 bp, 25 predicted proteins | sample SSMAcet12_FD_193581 | JGI IMG/M metagenome (GOLD analysis project Ga0272443, IMG submission 193581) | Marine sediment archaeal communities from Little Sippewissett salt marsh, Falmouth, MA, United States - SSM-Acet-12 | ecosystem: Environmental > Aquatic > Marine > Wetlands > Sediment ... | reverse complement strand
ATCCCAACCGGCGGCTCAGCAGCCGTCCCCTCCACCCCAGCATCAGCCTTCATCCCAACCGGCGGCTCAGCAGCCGTTCCCACCACCCCAGCATCAGCCTTCATCCCAACCGGCGGCTCAGCAGCCGTCCCCTCCACCCCAGCAGCAGCCTTCATCCCAACCGGCGTCTCAGCAGCAGAATCCACTTTTTAAGGTCGAAGGAGATGAACAGAGGGAAGGTTAGAATGGCCCCGTTGGACCATGAGGGAAGGTCGGGATACAGGGAAATATCCGGTGTGGGCCTCAAGGGACAGAGGGACGAATGGGCCGAGGGCCCACTACTTGTGGTGGATGGTCCGATATCCTTCCTGGGTGATGTTGACCCTGACAGCGGGATCCTTGACAGCGACGGGAGGCATTGTATCGGGGGCACCGTCCTCGCGTTCGGTGAAGGCGCGGGATCGACGGTCGGTTCTTATGTCATCTACAACCTCAAATTGAATGGAAAAGGTCCCGTTGCGATGGTTATGAGGAAGGCCGATGCCATTATAACCATTGGTTGCATAGTGGCAGATATTCCCCTTGTTCACCGCATCACGGATGCGGAGTTCGAGGTGATCGGTTCCCACTCCCGGGCCCTGGTCAATTCGGCAAGGGGTATCGTCAGGTTGATCTAGCAGAACGGTTTGAAGGTGATCTGGATGCTTGATATCTTGAAGAGGATCAGTGAGAATGTCAACAGCAGGATCGAGACGGACCCGAAGGTCAGGGAAGCCATCGTCGAGAAGGACAGGACGGTTGTCCTGAACTTCACTGATATCGACAGGAGTTATGTGCTCTCCGTCAAGGATGGGAGGATGGAGGAACCGATCGAGGGGACCATCGATGATCCGACCCTGAGGGTGACCACCGATACCGATACTATGAAGAAGCTGATCGACAGGAAGATGAACCCTCTCATGGCCTATGCCATGAGGAAGATCAGGGTTGAAGGTCCGGTCGAGGAGATAATGATGCTCAAGGACCTCTTCTAGATGTCCGGCCGGGCTGTTCGCCAAAGGTTAAATATCGTACGTTCATAATGGAAGGGAAAATCGTTACAGGGGATGTGATGGAGTGAACTCCGATACCCGAGGGGTCCAGGGCATCAGGTGGGAACTGACGGGACATGCGGTCCTGCCCGTCCTATTCATAGTGACATCACTGATACTGGTCCATCATGTCTCCCCCCTTGGGATTTCCGCATATATCACTCCTTTTGCGGATAATCTTCCCCCCGAGGCCGACGCAGGTCAGGATATAACGGGGGTCGTGGAGAACGACGAGGTGGAACTGGACGGCAGCGGTTCGGTTGATGAGGATCTGGATAACTGCACATGGTACTGGTATTCTACCAGCCACCCGTTCATAGGTTTCAAATCCATCAATACCTCCTCACCCACATTTCTGGCCAATGTCACCGGTACCGTGAGGATAACCCTTCTGTTGACCGACCCCGGAGGATTGAACGATACGGACGAGGTTATGGTGGATGTCGGTGATAACCAGAACCCCCGTGCGAGGATAAACCTCCCCGTCCCCTCCGGAGACCCCTATGTCGCGGGAGAACCTATCGAGTTCTCAGCCAACGGGACATCCGATCAGGAGTCGAGTATCGACGACCTTCTCTTCGACTGGAGGTCTAACGTATCCGGCCATCTTTCGGATCAGAGGTACTTCACCGGCATCCTGGAATGGGTAGGCTGGCATACGATCGAGCTCAACGTATCGGATCCAAACGGAGGTTGGGCCACCGCCAGGGTGGAGATCAGGATAAGGGAACCGCCCGAGCCGCCAGAAGCAAGGATAGACAGGAACAGGTTGAAGCTGTATCCGAACGGGTATTATCTGAAGGGTGAGACCGTCAATCTGAACGGAACGAAGAGCTCGGACCCGAACACGGGAGATGTTCTGGAATACGAGTGGAGTACAAACAGGTCGGGCGGCAGGGTGATCGGTTACGGAGAGGTGCTGGAAGCGGCCCTCGAGGAGGGACTACACAACGTGACCCTGAAGATAACCGACCTGGATGGTCTTACAGACCGGGACAGCGTCCTTATCGAGATAAGGAACAGACCACCAATCGCCAGGATAATAGGTCCGTCGATCGTGAACGAGACGGAGACGGCACTCTTCTCTGCAGAGCTCTCCTCCGATCCGGACGATGACCAGCTTGTTTTCCTCTGGATATTCCCCGACGGTTCTACCGCTGACGGGAAGGAGGCAGAATACAGCTGGGCGGAATTCGGTTACAGGAACGTGACTCTGGAGGTTGACGATCGTTCGGAGAAAAACAGCACCTCCAGGGAGGTTCACAGGATATATGTGAACGCGGTGCCGGTGGCTGACCTTGGGGATGACAGGGAGGAGGAGGTGGGTAGGTCCTTCTTCGTATCGGCGAACCTCTCCCGAGATGAGGATGAAAAGCCGCACTCCCTCTCATACAGATGGGACCTGGACGAGGATGGATCATGGGACGAGGGCAGAACAGGGATCGAGGAGCGTATCACCTTAGACAGGGAGGGTGAGTACGAGGTAAGGGTGGAGGTTAACGACGGTCACGCGGTTTCGACCGATACGCTGGTGATCACTGCCCTAATACCCAACGAGAAACCGGTGGCCGACGCTGGAACCGACTTGGTGATCCCACTGGTGAGCGGACAGGGGGATGTGGAACTGGACGGTTCAGGCAGCTACGACCCGGATGATGATGCCAACGGGAACGGGTTCATCGACGCGGATGAGAGGGATAATCTCACTTACTACTGGGACCTCGATCCCGAGGAGGATTCCGATGATGACGGGTTCAAGACGAACGACCGGGACAAGAAGGGCAGGACCATAAGGTTCAGCATCACGGACACGACGTCTTTCATCGTTACCCTGAACGTCACGGACGATGGCGGAAAGTGGGATACCGACCAGGTGGAGATAAGCGGTGACAACCCCCCCGAGATATCCTCAATAGGAGTGAACCCCTCGGGAGGCAAGGTCATAATCGGAGCTCAGGTAACGCTCACGGCAAATGCGAGGGATACCGACAGGAAGGACGTACTCACTTATACCTGGGACATGGGAGACGGTACGGAGCTGACCGGTCTGAAGGTCAATCACAGGTACACCTCCATCGGGACCTTCCAGGTCATACTTACCGTGAACGACGGATACGTGGATGTGAAGGACGAATCGACGTTGATCTTCGCAGAGGCCATCGAAAGACCGGAGATCTCGAGCCCGAGGAACGGTTCGGTGATATCGGGCATGTATCAGATGAGAGGGAAGGCATACGAGGCAGCGGGGCTTCCTATAGACAGGGTGGACATCTCGATCGACGGAGGGGTCTACCGGCTGGTGAATACCAGAGGGGATTTCACCACCTGGAACTACGACCTGGATACGACGACCCTATCGGCGGGCGAGCATACCATAACTGTGAGATGCGTTATCGAGCAGGGCTCCGAGGAGTTCTACTCGACCGGTACCGTTGTGGTCACAGTGGACAATTCCCAGTCAGGTGGTTCCAATTCACTGCTCGTCATATTGATAGTGATCGCCATAGTCATCGTTCTGGCCGGTATAGTTATCCTGCTGGTCAGAAAGAGGAGAGCCACTTCTCAAATAGGTCCCCCTCCCGGCCCCGGCCCGGGTGCCCCTGCAGGAGGGCCCCCACCCACCGTACCCGGAGGCCCTCCGCGGTTCTCGCCCCTTCCAGGTACGGAGCAGAGATCACTGCCTCCTCCGGAATCCAGGACAGAAGTATCAAAACCCCCTGTCAAGGAGGATCAGGAGAGAAAATTGAGGATAAGGTGCCCTGCATGCACGAGGATCTTCGCGTCAAAAGATAACGGGGAGAGACCCCTTCATCTGGTCTGCAGCCACTGCGGTTCCAAGGGACTCATCGATGCGGTTCCAGGGGAGGATAAAGAGAGCCCGGATGAGGGATCTGAGGAGGAGAGTGAGCCCGAGGAAGCTTTGGAGCCGGTGCCGATCATATGCCCTTCCTGCGACGGCCTCTTCGAGATGTCCGAGTTGGGGATAACGGCCACCTGTCCCTACTGCGGGGCGGAAGGGGAACTGGATGAGGAGACGGTTAAACTGCTAGAGGAGAGGTTCGGTGAGGAGCAGGCAGGGGAGATGATGTCCCTGCGCTGCCCCAGATGCTCCCACAAGTTCGAGGTAGAGGAAGGAGCCGCTGAGATAGAGTGCCCCAGCTGCGGGGCAAAAGGTAAGATATGATAGGTAAGGGGGGTAATACCCCCCGCGTTTTTCAGGACACCGGCTCCTGGTCCGGCATATCCACCAGCTGGTTGATCGCCGTTACCTCCTGCTCCCCGAGAAGCAGGTTCCGGAGCTTCGTGAGGCTTATTATCATCCCCACGTAGCTTCTTCCGTCCGAGGTCTGGTAGCTCTGGGCCTTCTGAAAGGCCTCCTGGTCTATGCTCACTTTGAGGGCGCCGCCGTTGTTGGAGCGCCTCACGTATCCCATTAGATCAGTTCTTACTGACATTCTGATACCTCCGTTTTTCTTTTTCCACCGCCGCCAACGGATAATGCGACGGCAGAGGTGACTCGGCAGGGTTGATATTTAATGGGACCTGTCGGGGATGGCCGAATTCCGGAGGACCTGAAAGGGAAACACGACTAGTCGTGTTCCGTACCGAAAGTGTCCGACTTGAACAGAGGCAGGGTTCGGGCGCCTATCCTCATACCGGCCCCCTGCCCCATCGGGCAAGGATATTACAGCTCCCCTCACGGGAGACCATGCATGGCCCTACGGGTGTGTTCGGGGTACACGCACTTTGGAATAGGGGGCATTCCGTGGGGTCTATAAGCCCTCTTAGGACCTCCCCGCACCTGCAGCCGGGTGGTTCCGGGATATCGAGGCCCTCGATTTCATCTATTATGTGAGAGAACCTCTCTTTCGCATCCGCACTGCCATAATCGTCCTTTATGCGCAATCCCGATCCCTCTATCACCGGGAAACCCCTCCAGGCTATGTCGGACGGTACGAAGGTTTTCTCAAGTGCCTCCCTGGCGGCTCTGTTTCCCTCCGATCTGACCACCCTTTTGTAGAGGTTGACCAGCTCTGCTCTGCCCTCCCGGTTCTGCCTTGCCAGCTCGTGACATGCCATCAGAAGGTCCAGAGGTTCGAAGCCGGCGATCACCTGGGGGATGGAATGCTCCCTGGAGAGGAAAAGATATGGGTCCTCCCCGATCACCATGGATACGTGGCCCGGCTCGATTATGCCGTCTATTCTCACCTCCCCCGAGGACGAGAGGAACCTCAGGGCCGGGGGAACGGTCCTGTGGAATGAGAGTACGGACAGGTTCTCTGGAAGACCATCCGTCATAAGGAGGGCGGATGTGGTGGGCGCAGTGGTCTCGAAACCGATACCGAGGAATACGACCTCCCTTCCCGGGTTATCCCTCGCGATCCTGATAGAATCCGTGGCCGAGTATACTATCCTCACATCCCCTCCCTCGGCGCGTACCTGCGAAAGGGTCCTATCCTTGCCGGGAACCCGCAGCATATCCCCAAAGGATGTGATGATCGCCCCGGACCTGGCAATTCCCACGGCGCATTCGATCTCCCTGGGTGTGGTCACGCAGACGGGACATCCCGGGCCCTGCCGGATGGATATGCCGACATCCGAAAGGAGTGGTTCCAGTCCGTTTCTCACAAGAGTGTCCTGGTGCGTACCGCAGACGTGCATGACGGTTATCCTCACATCCATATCCGAGATGGAGGAGAGTATCCTGGCCGCCATCCTCCTGTCCCTGAAACGCTCGTTCATTCTATTCAATCTCCCCGCCCTCCACCGTTATTCGAGCGTTTTTGATCGTAACGGTCCTCCCCCTGGTTATCTCCACGCTTTTTCCACACTCGGGGCAGGCAAAAACTGGAAAAAGGCGGTGGATATCACCACCCTCCGATGTTCCAAGTGGGCCATTGTACCCGCAGTTCTTACAGACCACCTCCCCCTTCTCTTTCTCGCAGACCAGGCTGCAATCCCTCAACCTGTCGTCATCTTCCGATAACACCGAGAAGCAGAACCTGATCTGCTCCTCGCCGGCGAATGAGAGCTCCCCTATGCTGAGTATGACCTCTTCCACCCTGGTTGCGGTCGGGTACCCCGATAGGGCTTCGATCAGGGAGTCGATGAGGTTCTGGGTTATCGAGAACTCGTGCAAACCTATCCCACCTAGGAGAGGACATCCATGGAGTTCAGTGCCTCGTCCCACAATGCCAGCGTCTCCCGGGCGGCGTCCTCGTCCAGTATCTGCAGTGCGAAACCGGCATGAACCACAACCCAGTCCCCGACCCTGGGTCTGACGAAAGTGATATCAGCGACCCTCCTGGTACCTCCGTAATCCACGAGGGCCTTTCCACCTTCCTGTATCTCGACCACCATGCCGGGTATCGCAAGGCACATGTTCATGGGAGACTTGAATCCCTTTATCAGGTTTTTGGTCATGAGGGAGCCTTTCAATATCCCTGATCCTCCATCTGCCAGCCTGCCACCACCGCCTGCCCAGTTGATACCCCTCCATCCCCGGGAGGTATTCTATCGTGAAGCAGGTAGGCACCTCCCAAATCCCTGCAGGACGTGCAGAACTCCCTCAGGATCGGGACATTATAGGCAACACCCCCCGATATCCCCACCAAAGGCCTCCCCTCGCCCTTAGGCACTTCAAGGTCCCCAGACGATGAGATGCATATGGAGACCATGTCCCTCACAACGCTCCCGACAAAGCCAAGTGCCAGGTTCGCTTTCCTTTTATGGTCCACGTGTCCCATTCCGATGGTCGGACCATTCCCACCATTACACATCTCCTCGAGAAGGAGTCCCCATCTCTCGATCACATCCACCCTCTTGTCCCTGACCGGGACGTTGAACAGCTCGTACTCGGGCGAGCGGCTCTCGGCCAGAAGACGCTCCAGTCTCATGGCAGGTTCGCCGTCATAGGTCCTCTCAGTGATCCCCAGAAGGAGCGCGGAGAGCGCGTCCAGCAACCTGCCCATGGATGTCGTCCTCAGAGCACCCGAATGGATCCTCGTGAGAATATCCTCCAGTCTATCATTGGCCAGGGGAAGTCCCCATCCGGAGCTACTCGACAACCAGTGTGCTATCCTGTCGGGATGATAGGTAGCCGAGTCCCCTCCGGGGAGTCCGAACGGCTCAAGATGCCCTATTCGCTCCCAACTGTCCCTTGAAACATGCAGGCATTCTCCCCCCCAGGGCGTGTCATCACTACCCAGGCCGACCCCGTCGATAGCCAGCATGGATATCGAATCCAGGCCGGAATCCATGAGCAGGGAAGCCCCATGGGCGTGGTGGTGCTGAACCCTGATGAGCGGAATGTCCATCTCCCTGGACAGTGAGGCACCCAACCTGGAGGTCAGGAAGGACGGATGGAGGTCGCATGCGATCGCGTCGAACCGGTCTATCCCGAAAAGCCCCTTGAACCGATCTATGGTTTCCGGAATCTTACGCGCGACTCCGGGATGGGAGGTGTTTCCCAGATAAGGGCTTGTAAAGGCCTTTTCGCCCCTTGTGACGGTTATCGTGGAGTTCCTCTCTGCTCCCAGGGATAGATAACTGCCTGCGGAGTCAATTTTAATGGGGTCCGGAATGTACCCCCTTGCCTTCCTTATGATCGCCCTGTGGGAAATCCTGCGGTCCTCTTCGACCTCTCCTTCACCGAACCCGGGAAGGGGCACCACCACAGAATCATCGCACATGGCGGCGATCTCCCTGTTGTGGAGAAGATAACCGTCCGCCTTTAGAGTGAATGCCTCACAGTTCCGGGTCAGTATCGGCTCTCCAGGGAGGTTCGCGGAGGTCATGACCAGGCATCCATTGTCGAACCCCACCTCATCAAGGGCTTTGAACAGAACATGATGTGCCCCCGAATAGGGTAGAAAGACACCCACGCTGTCGAGTCCCGGAGCCGCGTTGTAAAATATCGACGTTCCGATCTCCGTGGTCCTGTCCTTCGACCTCACAAGCGTTATCGGCCTTGCCGAAGATTCAAGGACCCTCCTTTCGAACCCATCCAGGCCAATAAGCTCCTCGACAGTTTCGGGGTCCCTGAACATGAGTGCGAAGGGTTTGAAGGGCCTTTTGTACCACTTTCTCATTTCAGGCAGGGCCTCGGGGGAGCAGGCTATGTGCATCCCCCCCCAACCCTTTATCACGATCCTTTTCCCGTCCTTGATCCCCCGGGCGCATTCCATGAAAGCGTCATAATCCCTGCAGACCTCGGAGAAGAGCCTGTCCATGTATGTGAAAACCGGCCCGTCCTCCGGACAGGAGATGGTCTGTGCGTGCAGCCTCCTGTCATCCTCATTGAGGTATTCCTCACTGCATCTCCCGCATAAGGGGAAATTCCGCATGGTGGTCCTGTCCCGGTCGTATGGCAGCCTCCTTATCAGCGAATAACGTGCCCCGCAGTTCGTGCAGTTCGTGAACGGGTATAGATATCTTCTGTCCTCCCTGTCGAGCAGCTCTTCGATGCATCTTTCACATATCGCCGCATCCGGTGGAAATGAGGAATCTAGCTCCCCAAAACCGGAGGCGATTATGCGGAACCCTTCGGGGCTATTCAACCCCTCTTCTTCCCAGGAGGCCTCAACAATGCTCATATTCTCGATATCCGCCATGGGCCCCAACTCTTCTCCGATAAGCTCGATGAGACGATCGGGCTTCTCCTCCACCCAGATCGTAACATGGGACCCATCGTTCTTCACGAATCCCCTGGCACCCAACCTGTTGGCCGCCCTCTTCACCGAAGGTCTGAAACCCACACCCTGAACGGTCCCGCGGACCTTGATGATGTACATCCTTCAGCTCCGTGGAATATTTAATGCATCGATAAGCTCGCCTATTCCCTCCCCTTTCCTTGCGTCGGTCAGGATGACAGGTGAGTCCGGTCTGATCCTTTTTGCATCGGAGACGATCCGGTCGATATCGACCTCCATTATGTCCGCAAGGTCCTTTTTATTTACAACTATGATATCGGCCTCCCTGAAGATCAACGGGTGTTTTCTGATCATGTCATCGCCCTCTGTGACCGATATTACAACGATCCTCCTGTCGGTACCGAGTGGAAAATCCGCAGGACAGACCAGATTTCCAACGTTCTCTATGAACAGAACATCGATGTTCTCCAGTTCCATATCGGATATGGCATGGCCTGTAAGGTGGGCGTCCAGGTGGCACTCCTTGCCAGTGTTAAGGTTGAAAGCGGGAACGTTGAGGCCGCAGATCCTCCTGTAATCGTCATCGCCCGTCACATCCCCCAGTATCGCGCCGCAGGGCCTGCCCATTTCGGTCAGATCGAGTATCATGCGTTCAATGAGCCTGGTCTTTCCCGAACCGATGGAGCCAAGCACATCGATTGAGAATACCCCCATTCCCCTGAGCTTTTTGTGGTTCTCCTCCGCCAGCTTCCTGTTGGCCTCCAGAAGGTCCTTTTCCATATCAATCGAAACTGTCTGGTGCATGACCGCGGTATGTCCTTTACCTATTTTTATTTCTGTGGTTTTTTCCCACCGACATCAGGCAGGACGGTTATATGGGGGAATGGCCTTGACATGTGAATTTGCGGTGTAAGAACCAGGCCGTAATAATCTAATAATAAGAGGCAATCTAATATATATACGGAGCACCATTCTGATGCATAATCAGGACGCTTGCCGAAAGCGGGGATATGGTGTTCCATATAAAGGACATCAACTATATTGGGAGGTCAAAAGATGAAAAGGACCCTAGGGTTTCTGGTAGTAATGTTGATGATTTTCTCCTTTGCCGTGGTCACATCGAGCAGCGGTGGGGGGACAAGGGACGTTGATATCAGGATCACCGGAATGGCACTGTACGGGGCTGTTGGACCTAACGGGGAACACTCCACCGGCACACATGCCCTTTACGTGGACTTTCAAAATACAGGTGATACGGATTATCTGGATACGATATCCCTGGAGGTCAATGTTACATACCAGTCGAACGGAACACAGTTCTATCAGTTCAATTATGTGACACCCGCTGCACTCTTCATCGGTCATGGAGAGAACGGCAACAGGACCATCGAAGTTGGGGTCATACCCTTCGAGGAGGGTACATTCGACGTTCTGGTGGAGGCCAACCTCAGCGGCAACTTCACCTCGATGAAAGGCTCCTTCACCATTATGGATATAATCGACCTTGCTGTCTCCCAGGACTTCATGGAAGGGATGGAACCCCTCAGGAAGTGGGACGAGGTGGACCCCTCCGCTGTGGTGACCTACATAGGCAACACCCCATCATGGTCGGATACGGTGGATATGAACATCACCATATATCGCATGGGTGTCACCTGGGAAGTGGTGTATACGAACGGGCGGGACGGCGTGGGTCCGGGCAGCGCCCTGGATCCAGGCGATCAGTTCACCATCACGGGTTTTGCCACATGGGAGATAGGAGCTGTCGGCTATCACAGGCTGGAGATCAACCTTACTTACGATGATCACAACCTTTCAAACAACAGGTTAGCTCTCGAGTTCGAGGTGGTGGAGACCCACTCCCTGGAGGGATGGGTGAACACAACCGGTGGATCCCCATTGATCGGGGTGGAAGTGGAGGTGGCAAAGGGGATATTCAGCTGGGTGGATGTCACGAACGATACCGGACACTACAGCTTCGTGGACCTCGAGCCTGGGGATTATACAGTAACCTTCTCCAAACAGTGGATGAGCGGAAATATCAGCGCGGTCACCATCATTCAGGGTGAGACAACCATGTTGAACATCACCCTATCGCCCCTGGAAAGGTGCGGTCTGAGAGGTCGGGTGACACTCCCCGAGGGTGGGCCGGCCGAGGATGCTTTGGTGACCATAAGCAGGGTAGGGGGTTCGGTAGAACAGGAATACACGAACGGGACAGGACATTATCGTTTCCAGGATATACCTTCCGGGACATACAATATAATGGCGACATTGAGCGGATATGAGGACGCATCCGAGTCCGGTGTCCAGCTGATCGCAGTCACGTGGAACGAGGTGGACCTCCAGTTCTCATACACTCCCTTTACGGTTTCATTCTCACCCCCTGATGGAGAGCCGGGTTTCTCCATAAACGGCAATATCGTCCTTACCTTCTCAAGGGCCGTGGACCCGAGCACGATAGGCAATGACACGGTGATCCTGAGGAACATGTTCACGGGTTCCACCGTTATTGTGAACTACACCATCTCCACGGATAATCTGACAGTCACCTTGGATCCATTGGACCCGCTGGAATTCGGTACCGATTACAGGGTGGACGTGACCTCCCTTGTCAGGGACCAGGTGGGCAACTACCTGGGCGTCCTCGTGAGGTCCAACTTCACAACTGAGGACCAGGTCCAGACCATAGGTGTCTCCGAAAGGTCCCCTCCGGCGGGGGGCTCCGATATCCCGATAGACACCATGATCAGCGCCAAGTTCCCCGTCGATATGGACCCGAACACGCTCACACCGGATAATTTCTACCTCATGGGCCCGGGGAGCGTGAAATTGAGCGGCACGGTCTCTTACGACGAGGCAAACAGGACCGCAAAATTCGACCCGGACCAGGACCTGGACCATAATGTGAGGTATTCGGTCATATTGACATCGGACATATCTCCACTGGAGGAGAACTACGTCTTCGAGGGTGACCAGTGGAGTTTCGACACCGTGAAACAGGTGACAACGGGGACGATCTCAGGTACGGTCCTGGATGAGAACGGGGATCCGTTCCTGCCCTCCCTTGTCAAGATAGACCTGGTGTACCAGGGTCAACCTCCGGAGCAGATCGACGATGAGAAAGTGGATACCCTGGGGCGCTTCGAAGCAACCGTGAACGCCGGGCTGTGGAACGTGACGATAACGGTCGTGGGTTACGATCCCTACACCAAGCAGGTCAATGTTGTCGCGGGATCGGAGAACGACCTCGGTCAGATAGAGCTCGAAGAGGAGAAGGAGGATGAGGAGAAGGGGTACCCCTGGCTCGCCATCATATTGATCATCCTTCTGATAGTAATAATAATCGCGGTCGTCATCTACCTCATATACAACAGCCAGAGGAGACCGGTCGAGGCCGAGGAGCTCAGGAGAGGGCCCAGCTTCGGTGTGAGGTCTGCCGCAGCCGGTGGAGCCTATTACGGCGAGGACCTCGAGGGAGAGTTCCTCTGCCCAGAGTGCGGTTTTGTGGTGGGTCCCGATGAGGAGTTGTGTCCGGAATGCGGTGCCGAGTTCGAGGGGGACATCTTCGAATGTCCCGAGTGCGGCGCCGAGATACCCGGGGATGCCTTAGAATGTCCCGATTGCGGGGCCAAGTTCGAGGTCGAGGAGGAGGAAGAGGAGGAGGAAGAAGAGGAGGAGGAGGAGTACGACCCCACAGAGGAGTACGAGGTAGACGAGGAGGATTACTCCGAGGGGAGGATAGGGGAGTTCGACTGATCGGACCTGAAGGGGAGATGAGTGATCACGTTCAGATCACGAACCTCTCCGGTTCCACGTTCCTCTCCCTGAGGGAGAGGTCCATCACATCGAAAGCGGAGCCGTTGAAGAGACGGGTTCTGGTCCCTGATAGGGCCTTTGCCGCCGTGATCCTTCCCAGCGAGTCCGCCTTCATGATCCCCGAACCGGAAGTGCCCGAGACCCAGAGGATATTGGATACCTGCTCGACGACGGGGTTCATGTCCGGCCAATGGTAAGCATAGTATCCGGCCCACTTCAATTCGGGAGCTACGATCCTTATGCGGGGAAAGTAATGTTCCAGGACAGGCGCGATCGCGCTGTTGAAATATTCGACGTTTGCGTTTTCATCCGACATCGAAAAGGGCTGTCCAAGTCCGTCTGCGGATCCCGTTATCATCAGACCCCTGTCAAGGAGGGGTTTGATATAGGTGCCCGAGGCCGGGAGTATGATGTTGGGCACCCTTCTGGGATCGAGACCGCTGATCAGCTCCCCCGGGTCACTTATCGCCATCCCGAACAGCTGCCTCTTTTTCGGGAGGACCCCTGTGAAGATGCCGATTTCACCGAGAAGGTCCTGTGTCCATGCTCCAGTCGCGAATATGAATTTCTTTGCTCTGAAGGTTTCGCCGTTACGGTCGATCAGTTCTTCGCATCTGATATTTTTCCAGGGTGCGAAATGCTCCCGTTCACCTGTCAGTGAGATCCGCCGGATATCGCTGTGGAACGATACCTCGCCCCCTGCATCCTTGAAGAGTGACAGGTAATGTTCGGACAGTGACATGGCGGAGAGCGAACCGCACTTTGATCCGAGAAGTGCCCTCTTCACCCCGGGAAAGGGCCCTTCTTCCTCTATCCTCAGGTTCAGCATCCTCTTTACATCTTTTACACCAAGGAGGGATATGCCCTCATTATCGAGGTCGATCGAGGAGATGGCTCCTTGATATGATTCCCATTGGGGGCCGGAGAACATCCACAGGTATCCAGTGGGTTTGAGCTGGACCTCATTCCCCAGTTCAAGATAGTAGTCAATGGAGCTGTTTGCAAGAAGCCGGGATGCCGGGGATGAAAAGACGTTGCGATAAAGGGCTGCGCTCTTTGAAGTGTTTCCGCTCCCGGCCCTGCTCCCTCGGTCCAGGAGCAGTATATCAAGTTCCGGGGAGGTCCTCTTCAAATGGTAAGCGGTAGCGGTACCGATGACACCTGCACCGACCACTATCCGGTCCCACATCCTTTATCACACCTTGAGCCCGTGCCCGTTTGAGGTATTGAAGACATCATCCGCAGGTACTACCCAGAACACGGGTGCATCAAAAAGGGGCATCAAAACACCTTTTGCACAACCCAATCCTCTCCGAGCCATACCCCGTGGACCCCGGCGTCCAGACCCCAAGAACGGACCCTTTCCACAGACCTTTCTAGCTGTTCCAGATGCAGCGTTTTTTCTACTGGATTGCCCGCACAGTCCGCATGGGAGACGATCACGATGTTCCTTGACCCGTGTTTTTTCACCGATATGATCGCCCTGTCCATGATGGACCCCACGAGAACCTCGGGACCATCTGATAGTATGCCGTCCGGCCCCGGCTCGGTTATGTTGTCGACGAAATCGACCGAGAAATGCTCCATGGCCCATTCGATCATGGGAAGCTGCGTCCTCCCGTCCATACAGTTAATAACCGTCACAAAGTTGCCTTCCGCCATCGATCTTCCTCCTTTTTTTTTGATCTTGGTCATCCATTGTTCTTATGTTCCTCGAAATCCAGCAGTATCTCAAGCGTCCATCTGGCCACGTTCCCGGAGATGGACGTGCATTTGTCCAGATGTGCCCCCTGTCTCTCGAACTCCTCGTAATCATCCCTGTCCCAGATATCGAAGGACCTTCCGAACAGGCCTTCCTGTACCTCCCTGCAAACAGTGCTTCCGTAATGCTCTTTGAACCTATCGAACAGTATTTTGGAAAGCCTGTAAGACCTGCCGCACCCCTTGATCCCGTATTCATCCTTGTCCCTGCCGTGGTAAAAGGAGATTACGAAGAACCCCCCCGAGAGGGCGCCGCAGGTACCATCACCGGAGAGCGCCCCACCCCCTGCGAACCCGTGCCCTCCCCTGACGAGTTCGACCGGTATGTCGCCAAGGACATCATGGAACGCCGACATCACCGCCTGGGTGCAACCCCCGTACCTTCCCTCGTAATGGTAGGCCCGGTCGTGTACCTTCTTCAGTGCCTCTTCACGGGTAAGATCTGGTGGTAAGCGAACCGTGGGTTTTATTCCCATACGTGACCGGGAAGGCCTTTTCACAGATAAATCTTACAGTTTGCCTTTTTAGGATCGCCCGATCAGCCACCTTCGTATACCTTGAGCGCGTCATCCGCATTCCGGTCATCCAGGGTTATGGCCGAGATTGCATTGCACATCCTGACCGCTTCATCCAGTGATTTCTGATGGATGTTCCTTCCCGTGGCGTTCCCTATGGCTCCTGAGATGTGTATCTGATCGTGGAGCCTCTGCAGGAAGAGCCTCACATCCGTGGAGGATCCCCCCGCGCAAACGACCCCTGTCCTTCCGGCGGCGAGGACTGCCTCCTTGAAGATCTCCGCGGACTCCTTCCCCTCGGCCTTCGGGTAGTTCACCTTGACAAAATCCGCCCCGAGACTGGCAGCCACGCCGGTGGCTCCTGCTATAAGATGCGGGTCCTTTTCGTCCTTGACCACTTTACCCCGCGGATATATCCATAGAACGACCAGAAGACCGTATCCATGCGCCGCGTTGATTATCTGCGCGGCCTGCTGCAGCATCTGGTCCTCGAACTCGCTGCCGAGGTATATCGTGTAGCCGACCCCGTGGATATTGAGGCCGTGCTCCAGCTTCATCTCCTGTACCTGGTCCACGTCGAACCATTCGTTGCTGAACGGGTCCGCCTGTTGGGTCTTCACCAGGTTGGTCTTGGAGTTGAGCTTGACCAGATACGGTACCTCTGGATAGTCCATCCCGTATCGCGCGATGAGCCCCAGTTGGGTGGCGAAAACACCTATCCTGCCCCGGTCCGCTATGCGGAAGAGGTGCTCTGGCTCAGCATCGTCCTGGTGAATTCCCTCACCGTAAAAATCGTTGTTTAGATGTTCCACCTTCTGATCACCGGCAAAGAGCATCAATCTCCCCTTCCCGTGGGTGGCCTTCAGATAGTTGTTCCTGTATTCCTCTTCCATATCCCCGGGGACGTCCAGGGGTACCTTTATCTCCATTACCATTTTATCACACTTCCCGTCTGCACCTCATGTATCTTAAACATATCTATAAATACTTCGTGAATCAAAACGAGGGGGCGGACTGTCTGGACCTTCCGGTCGTCCGACCCTGGACGCCCCGGCGGTTGGTTTGCCGCAGAGGCCTGCAGGGACCCGGCTGGTCGTGGACCTTCAGAAAAGGAATAAAACGGAGACACCGACCAGCGCAATGACGGTCCCCAGTACCGCCCTCCAGGTGACCCTGTCCCCGAAGACGAAATGCGCTATGGGTATTATGAAAAGAGGGGCCAGCGCCATCAATGTGGATGCTATGCCCACCGGTGCCCTGTCGATCGCGACCAGGGAGGCGTATATCCCCAGGAAGGGACCGAATACCGTTGCGAGGAGTATATAGGCGGTCTTTTTACCGCTCCTTAGGGTGCCGAAGGTGCTCCTGGCCCTTGATATCGTGAAGGTGGCTATCCAGATCGAACTGACGCCCCATATCGTGCGGATGTAGGTGGCAGTTATGGGGGGCAGGCCCCCCCGCATGCCCTCCTTGCTCAGGACAAGCCCGATCGCCTGTCCGAGCATGGCCCCGATCCCGAAGAAAAGACCCAGTCTGGTAACCTTGAACGGGGCCCCCTTCCTTCCCTTTTCCAATACTACCCACGAGACTCCGGATATGGTGACCGCGATCCCGGCCAGTTTAAGGGCGGACAGATGCTCACCGAAGAGGACCCAGGCAGCTCCGGTCGTCACTATAGGGACCATCGACATGAGGAGCATGGACAGCCTGGGTCCTATCTTCACATATGCCATGAGCAGAAAGGAATCCCCTATTACCAGGCCGATTATTGCTGAGAGGCCGAGAACGAGCCATTGGTATGTGGAAGCCCCTTTCGGAAGGGGCGCTCCTATCAGGACCGTGTGCAGCCCTCCGACGAGGACGAGTGCGCCAATAAGCCTGAGCCGGTTCACGATATACGGGTTCGTCGCCCTGCTTGCCAGCGTGAAGAGTGTGGATGAGAGTGCCCAGAAGAGTGCGGCCGTTAGGGCGGCGGTCTCGCCTACCGGGGCGCTCATGACCCAGTGAAATCCGGATTGGTATATAAACTAAAAGGATAGGAAACGGCCCCCATTGTGCATTTCCCTGTACCTTGATTATTTCCGGTGTGCAGCGGCCCCCCAGCTCACGCTTTGATCGGATCATCATGCGGAATATGGGATCCCCAGCAGGGGCTATTCCCAATATCTCCTTGTCCGGGCGTACCTTATCTCCTCGCCGAAGATCGCCCTGACAAGCTCCTCATCGGTCTCGTGGTATCCCTCCAGTATCCTTCCGGCCGTCTTGGGTCCAACGCCCCTTGCCGCAATGCAGAGTACGGCCTTGTAGCCGTAGGTCATGAAAAGCTCGCCCGCCATGAGGGCAGCCCTGAACCTTTTTCCGTCCTCTCCTCTGAGCTTCGCACCCTTGACCCCCTTCTCCACGGCCCCTATCGTTCTGATATCGCCTGCCGGGATGGGTGCAAGGAATCTCGATCCGCACCTGTGGCACCCTCGGACCCCCCTGCTCCTTTCCGCGGTGGCCCTGAGCGATGACCCGCATTTCATGCATACAAGCTTGAGATGTCGCGTATTCAGTCTGTCCATGACCTGTTCTATGATCCGGCGGGACGCGGACCCCGGGCTGATGAACTCGCTCCTCTGGCTCGCACCCGACATCGTAAGGGGCGAGATCCGTTGTATCACCAGTTCCACTTTCCCCCGATCGATCTCGGAGATCAACTCGCCGGTGTGCTCCACGTCGAACCTCGTTCTCGTTATCCTTTCCATGGTCTCTTCCATTATGAGGGATCCATTCCACCTAGCCAAAAGCCTCTTTACAGGGAACCTCAGCGGGTCAACGTCGCGTTTCATGGCCCCCATCTTCTTTGCCACATGGATCATCTGCCATTTGATAAGAGGGGAGTTCCTCAGGGTGGGTGGGATCATCCTCTCGATATCCCCGGGCCTTATCTGGTCAAGGCCCCATCGGATATCATCACCCTTGAGGCGTAGGTCGGAAAGAAGCATTATCCGGTAGGGGTCGTGATCAACAGCCACGTTACCGCCGAACCTCGCGGAGAGAAGGGCCCCGACCAACCTCCCCAGTGTCTCGTTCACCTTCGTGCCGCCGCAGATACCGATCACGAAACCCTCGGCACCCGATTCCAGGGTGATCGTCTTCAGGTCGGGGGTCCTGAAACCCCCCTCCTCCTGCTCTCTGAATGCATCCATAACACATCTTCTGGCTTCGGGAGAGAAGGGCAGCCCCTCAAGCGGGTGGTCATCTTCTTCGGATGCGAGGTGTGCCCGTATCTTTCCCCTCACCAAAGCCACTTCCCTTGCCACCTCCCACGGGACAGGGATATCCTCTCCCGACCATGCAGGGACCGGTCCGAGTTCGGATATCGGCTCCACGAGTACCTCGTCCTCCCTTATGTCAACCACACGCCAGGGCTGTCCCCTGACGATGAACCTTGAGGAGGGCTCCAGGTTGGAGATAACGAAATCGAGGTCGAGGGACCCGATAACCGTTCTGGATGAGATGTCTTTAATTGGGAGGACCCTCTCGTCCGGTATCATTGATATATTGTCGTAGAAGTACCTCCTCGTATTCCTGCCTCTTCTTGCCCTTTTTCCTTCCGGGTCCAGATATATCAACCTCATGTCGGCCAGGAACCGGAAAAGGGCGTCGTTATCGGACCTGGGCAGGTCCCCGAACGTGTAGGTGGAAAGAGCGAGCTCGTAGAACTCCTCTGTTCCGATCTCCCCTTCGGATGTGGTCATGGAGAGGATCTGATTGGCAAGTACCGTCCTTATGTTCCTCCTGGCCGTCCTCCTCTCCAGCCTGCCGGCCAGTGCCATCCTGGAGATCACCGCCGATTCGAGGGCGTCGTCGGGTTCCGTGGCCAGTATCGTACACCTGGAGGTGTCCTCAACCCTGTGGGCCGCCCTGCCCGCCCTCTGCAGAAGACGGGAAACCTCCTTGGGTGATTTGAACTGTATCACCCTGTCCACTCTCCCTATGTCCATTCCCAACTCCAGCGAGGATGTGGAGACAATGGCAGCAATTCGCCCGTCCTTGAAAGAGGATTCCATCTCTATCCTTGCATCCCTTGAAAGTGAGCCGTGGTGAATACCGAGAGGGAGTTTTGGGTCCAGTTTCCTCAACCTGGTCGTCAGCGCCTCCGCCAGATCCCTGCTGTTTACGAAAACAAGGGTGGAGCCCGAGGACCTGATTATATCCCTGATCTCCCTGATCACGGAGGCCATCCTGGGGGTGCATCCGAGCTCCCTCGCGTTATCGTGGTCCTCCTGCAGTGGTCGGGGGGTGTGCACCAGGAATTCGAGATCCTTCCTCCACCCTCCGGTCAGTACCATCACCCTTCTCTTGGGACCCCCGAGGAACCTCCCCACCTCCTCCGGGTCCTGGACGGTGGCGGAGAGCCCAACTCTCTGTATCTTCCTTCCTGTCAGGTGATCCAGTCTGGAGAGGGCGAAGTCCAGCTGAGCACCCCTTTCATCACCGAACAGCTCGTGTATCTCGTCCACTATCACATACCTGACCCTTAACAGGCCCCTTCGCAGACGTGAACCGGTGAACATGATCTGAAGTGTCTCCGGTGTTGTCACCAGTACATCGGGAGGTCTCCTTGCCTGTTTGGCCCTCTCCTGGGGTGTCGTGTCCGAATGCCTGACAGCTATTGTCAGCCCGAGATCGGAACACCAGTCTCCCATCCTGAGCAGCATGTCGCGGTTCAGTGCTCTGAGGGGCGCGATGTAAAGGAGGGATATACCCTCTTCTCCCAGCCCGTGCACCTTCTGGAGAAGAGGGCCAAAGGTGGCCTCGGTCTTTCCGAATCCGGTTGGGGCTATCAGCAGAACATCTTCTCCGGAGAGGATGGGGCCCAGTGCAAGCTCCTGGGGCCCTGTGGCTTCCTTGATCCCCGTTCTCCTCATGTGCCTGGTTACGTGGGGCTCCAACTCTTCCAGGCCCTTAACGACGTTTTCTTCCGTATCTTTCTTCACCCGGGTTTGAAATGACAGGAAATCCTTAAGATTTCTCCCTTCGTTCACCTGTTCATGGTCAGGACGATAAGGGTGCTCGACCACGGCACCGTCAACAAGATAGCCGCAGGGGAGGTGGTGGAATCCCCGTCCTCGGTGGTGAAGGAGCTTATGGAGAACTCCCTTGACGCCGGTGCAAGGGAGCTGGAGGTGCATATAGACGGGGGAGGGATCAAGAGGGTCCAGGTGGCGGATGACGGCTGCGGCATGGGGGAGGAGGACGCAAGTCTTGCCTTCACCAGGCATTCCACATCGAAGATATCCACAATTGACGACCTTGACAGGCTCTCCTCCCTCGGTTTCCGGGGGGAGGCTCTCGCATCCATCGCTGCCGTGGCAAGGGTGGAGTTGATAACCAGTACCGGAAACGAGGATGGCGGGAGAAGGGTAGTGGTCAAGGCCGGGGAGATGGTACTCACGGAAGACGTGGGATGCCCCAAAGGGACCAAGGTCACTGTTAGCGATCTCTTCGAGAACGTGCCAGCGCGTAAACGTTTCCTCAAATCGGAAAGGAGCGAGAGGTCAAGGTGCATGGATGTCGTGAACAGGATGATCCTGTGCCACCCGGAGGTCGGCATCAGGCTGTTGGTGGACGGGGAAGAGAGGATTAACGATAGGGGGTCATCCGATAGGAGGAAGAGGGCCGCAGCGGTGTTCGGTGTGAAGACAGCAAGGTCGATGGTGGAGGTCCCGGATCTGGACATGGGACTCATAACCCTCGGCGGTCTCATCTCACTCCCATGGGAGACCAGGTCCAACTCCGCCGGGATCACGCTATCGGTATCCGGGAGGGTTGTCAGGAACAGGTCGATAGTGGAAGCGCTGAGGAGAGGATACGGTTCCAGGCTCATGAAGGGGCGGTTCCCGCTTGCGGTCCTTATGATCGATGTGGACCCCTCCAGGCTGGATGTTAACGTTCACCCGACAAAGGACATAGTCAAGTTCGAGGACGAGGGAAGCCTACTCGGGATCGTGGAGCGTGCAGTAGGTAAATGCCTTTTCGCGGGGGGAAAGGTCGATAGGCTTAAGGGGGCACCTTCCAAACATGAACCCTACCAGAAGATGGAAAGGCCAAGGACCTCCCAGGGGTCGTTCGGAGTAAAAAGACGGAAACCGCAATCGGTTCTTTTTGAGGGAGAGGTCCGGGTCCAGGGATATCCGGAACAGGATGTCTGGTCCGGGATCCCCACGATAGAAGGTGTTCAGAAGCTCCCTCCCGCTCTCCCCGAGGACACCAGCGGACTGAGGATGACGGTGATAGGCCAGCTTGACAGAAGTTATATACTGTGCGAGCTGGGCTCCGACCTTCTACTGGTCGACCAGCATGCAGCTCATGAGAGGATAAGGCTCGAGAGCTTCAAGAACAGATATGAAAAGAAGGGCTATTCAACCCAGGAATTGCTGGAACCGATCAATATCGAGCTCGATCCGGTTTCCTACGAGAGGGCCAGGTCGCTTTCCAGGGAGCTCTCCGATATGGGTTTCGATCTTGAGGATTTCGGCAATGACCAGGTTACCATCAGGGGGGTCCCCCAGTTTTTGGGAAGGACAGAGGCACATGAGGTCATCAAGGACCTGGTCACCGGAAACGAGTATCACGACGGCTGCTCCCCTCCGGACCCGGAGTTCCAACCCAGGGAACTTGGCCTCAAGGACAGGATACTTGCCCTTTCAGCCTGCAGGGGCGCAATAAAGGCCCACGATCAGCTGTCCCTGATCGAGATGGAGAGGCTGGTATCCGACCTGCTCAAATGCGAGATACCCCTGCACTGCGCACATGGAAGGCCCACGATGATCAGGCTGCCGCTTTCAGCACTGGAGCGCTGGTTCAGGCGGGTGATCTGAACCCTGAACATATCCACCTCAATTTTTATCTATCAATAAGGCCTGTTTGAAACCATGGGCGGATCCTACAAGCAGAAGGTCAAGACCAGGAGAAGGAGGAAAAGAGCCCCATCCGGAAGTGAGAAGGAGGTCCCGGATAAAACCAACAGGTCGCTACTCCCTCCGATCGTTCTTGCTGTGGTGGTGCTCGTGATAATCTCCTCGATGGGTTTCCTATACTTCCGTGAGAGGGGAAGCGGCGATGGGGGTGGTGATAATGTCAACGGGGATGATGGCACGCAGGATGGCACTGCGGACCTGAAGCACCTCGAAGCCAGGTTCCAGTCCCTCTCGGGTTCCCTGATCGAGCTCGGGGACTACAGGGGAAAGGTGATACTGATCGATCTGTTCGCCACCTGGTGCGGTCCGTGCAAGTTGCAGATAGAGGAGCTTAAAAGCGTCCATTCGAGGTACGATCCATCCGATCTGGTCATACTTTCAATAGATTCGGACCCCTCGGAGACAAGGGACCAGGTCTCAGATTTCAGGTCCCAATATTCCGCCCAGTGGATATTCGGCCTCTCAACGTCCGAGTTCAATGAGCATTTTCCGGCAAAAGCGATTCCCACACTGTATGTATTGGACAGGGATGGCAAAGTCGTCCATGATAACGAGGGTATGGAGTACGCGTCCGATCTGTTCAAGGTCATAGACCCCCTAGTTTGAAACTCCCTCATCAACTGTTAATAGGTCCTATGCCATCAAGGGAACGATCCAATGGTGGCAGCTAAGGATATTGGGGAACGGCCGCTGGTGGTGGCCATCGGTGGGGGGGCTATATCGATAATGGACCAGATGGGAGATGGTAAAAGTTACGACAGGATGTGGATCGACACCGACAGGAGGTCAAAGGAGCGGAACCCGGCGATAGGCGGGATGCTCCTTGGGAACCCGCTTCTTTCGGGTGAAGGATGCGGGGGTAACATGAACCTGGGGAGGGCGGTCTTCAGGGAAGGTATGGGGCCCATACTTGAGAGGATATCGAATAACCGCCCAATCGTCATCCTGGCGGCTCCGGGGGGTGGAACGGGGGTGGCCGGGGCCGTGGAGATATCGACGGCCCTCAAAGCGGACAACAGATCCCATTTCAATTTACTTCTGGGTCATGGCGTAGGTGGAGGCGGGGGTATGGATCCGGCAGCGCTTGCCGATCTGCTTCTCTCCGGGCCCCTTTTTCCTGGAGCATACATGGAAGGGAGGGGCCCGGATATGGTGGGTTCCGGTCTCTCGGAGGGGGATATGGCCTCGGTGGTCCAAGACATTGCAGCTGCCTCGTCGCCAATATGGGAGAACAGGATGGAAATGGATGCGCTGTCTGAACTTTCGAGCGGCACCCCCCTGTCCCTGATCTATCTGAGGTCGGACCCGGAAAAAGGGGGGAACGATCTTAGCTTGTCAGCGTTCCCTGGGAAGGTGGTCTGCGCTCTTGGTTTTCCGGAGGGGACCTCCGAAAAGATCGTTCTTTCCTATATCGACAGGCTGAGGTCGGTTTTGGACATATGCTCCCTAGGTGTGCATTTCGAGTGTGCAGGGGATAATGCGGACGTCGTGATCTTGGGTTCCCAGGGGGAAAGGGCGTTACCGCGGGGTTCGGAAAAGAGGCATATTATGGCCGACGGGCCCGGGTTCAGGATGCCCGATGAGGGTTCGCTGGACCCGGATATCACAGCAGATATTTTATAATACCAAACCGGTTAGACCACCATGCGCAGTTCGAGTGCGAGGGACAGCGGATCAGTGGATATGCCAATGCTTCTGCTGGTCGCGTCGGTGGTAACTGCACTGAGCCTGCCAGTGTTCTATTCCGCATATGAGGACCTGTCCAGGACGCTCGCCCTTGACAAGGCCCAGGAGATGAGGCATCTGGTCCTCTCCACAGCATCCACAGTTCTCGAAGCGCATCCGGGTAGCCATATGGAGGTCGACATCAGACTGGCTGACGGTCGTTTTGCGGCCGTGAAGGAATTCTCAATATGCGGTCCGCCCGGCAATGCCAGCCTGAGGGACCAGCTGACCATTTCATACAGGATCAACGGCGGTGAGACCCGCAGCCTTGTGAACGACCCTCTCGTAAGGCTGGTCAACACGGAGGATGGGAGAATGATCCTGAAAGGGTCGGCTGCTCTCAGAATGGAGCATATAATCGATAACGGCACGCACATGGTCGCGGTTCACAGGACCTGAATCATGGGGCCAGGACCGTTATCACGTCCCCTTCCCCCTTCCTCACCACTTTCAGCTCTTTCAGGTCCACGACCCAATAATCGTAGAAGTGTGTATCAAAAACGCATTTTCCCCGGAACCTGATGGTGTCGTCGATCCGAACCTTCTCCTCGCCCGCAAGCTCGTCGTACTCACTGAGCTTCATCCTGATCCAGAGTTTCCTCGTCGGACGGGGATCCAACCTGGATGCGGCTTCCCGGACCATTGTATCGTAGATCAACATCTTGATGTGCTCGTTTCCCTTCCTGTAGATCGTCTTGTAGGAGCTAACTTTTCCCTCCACCTCCACCTCCTTGTCCACGAACGGGCCGTACATTTCCTTCATGTTCCTTTCCCATCTATCCACGAACACCTTCATAGGGGAGTCGATCCTCTCGTGCCCCTCGACCTTACCGGAACATATCTTCATCAGCTCCTCGAACCTGAACTTCTTCTTCTTGTAAGGACAGAGATCCCGAAGCCCCCTGCATCGGTTGTCCCACAACATCTTCTTCAGGTTCTTTATCACCGCGGGGGCTGCCTCTCTCTCGTAGGCATGCCTGATTATCTCACCGTCGTCCACAGCGCCCTGATCGAGGGCGGAGCCTATCAATTCCATGTAGGTGTCCAGGTCATCCCACCTCTCCTCGAAGCTCTTGGAGCCCGGAGGGGGTTCGGGGGGCGCATCCTCCGCAGGTCTGGTCGGGATCCTCCTCTCTCTGTACTCGAATTTCCTGCCACCGCCCTCTCTCTTTTCTTCGTTTTCAGCCATTTCGGCAGGGGGCCTGTCGTCCTCGATGCCCATGTTGATCTCCTTCTGGCTCCTCACGTTCCAGCCGGGTCTGAGCTTGTGTTTCTCCCCGTACCTTGGTGCAACAGGTGTCTTCTTCGGCTCCCCGGGTACGCTCTTATCCTCCATCAGCCCCAGCTCGATGAAGAGCCGGACCCTGAACTCCTCCAGGTATTTCGGGTCGGGATGGGAGAGAAGGAAGACCGATCCCTTCTTGGAGCTGCGGTGAATGACCTTGCCGCCCTTCCGCTGGAATTCGGCATTCAGATCCCTTATGGATGCCTTCATGGCGTTTTTCTGTAGCAACTCCGCTGAAACCTTGAAATGATCCGTTTCCATACCCAAACTCCTGAGGGTCCGATATGGGCCCTTTCGTTAATGGCATAATGGGGACACTTATAAAATGCTTTTTATCGGTTGGTCCGGTTTAACATCGATAGTATGAAGCATATAGCCTTTGTAACGATGGCACCGATGGACAGAGGCCCTTCCCTCTCAAGGCACGTGAAGGCCGCTGTTGAGGCGATCAAGGGGACCGGTCTGAGGTGCGAGGTTTCATCGATGGGCACAACCATAGAGGCGGATTCCCTGGATGAGATATTCGAAGCGGTGAAGAGGGCTCACGCCTCGGTAAGAGAAGCGGGTACGGACAGGATATCCCTCCTTCTCAAGGTGGATTCGAGGTACGACAGACCCATGTCCATCTCGTCTAAGCTCGACTCGATCGGTGAGGGTCGCAAAAGCTAGGACGAATCGGTCTGCCGAACCCACCTCCTCCGGGGGTTTCCACGATAAGAAGGTCTCCGGGTGCAACCGTCAGCTCAGCGCAGCCTCCAAGTTCGATCACCTCGCCGGAACCCCTTAACAATCTGTTCCGTCCAACTTCCCCGTTCTCACCACCCTTGAGACCTTCCGGGGGGACCCTTCTGTGCCCCGAAAGAATGGAGAGCTGCATCTTTTCCCTGAACCTCATGGCCCTTTTCACACCGCATCCGCCCTTGAACCTCCCCACTCCCCCACTGTTCTCCCTGATGGAGAACTCCTCCAGAATTACGGGATATCTCATCTCAAGTACCTCCGGGTCAGTTATCCTGGTGTTGGTCATGTGGGAGTGGACAGCATCCGTCCCATCGAAATGGGGACCTGCGCCGGTCCCTCCGCAGACCGTCTCGTAGTACTGTACCTTCTCGTTCCCGAACGAGATGTTGTTCATGGTGCCCTGGGAACCTGCAAGCTTTCCCAGGGCCCTGAGAAGTACATCGACGATATACTGCGATGTCTCCACGTTTCCGGCAGCCACGGCGGCCGGATATACCGGGTCCAGAAGGGAGCCTCTGGTCACCTTCACCTCCAGAGGTTTCATGCACCCCTGATTTAGAGGTATATCCTTCGAGACAAGCGTCCTGAAGGTATAGAGCACCGCCGACCTGCACACTGGCAGGGGAGCGTTGAAATTATGGCTCCCCTGCTCAGAGGTGCCCGAGAGGTCGATAACGGCTTTTTCCATATCCCTGTCGATCGTAATAACAGCCCTTATACGGCATCCGTTGTCCATTTCCCCCTCCGATCGGCCGTCGCGGAGTTCCCTTATCAGTTCCCGGACGGTCTCCTCGGCATTGTTCTGAACGTGTTCCATGTAGGCGAGGACGGTCTCGATGGTGTACCTGTCGCATATCCTCATGAGTTCCCCTATCCCCCGCTCGTTCGCGGCTACCTGCGCTTTGAGGTCCGCTATGTTCTCATCGGGGTTCCTTGCCGGATAGCTGCAGGAGGTCAGCCAATCCCTTATTCCCTCCTCGTCGAACCTGCCATCCGATACTATGAGCATCCCGTCGGAGATGGCTCCCTCTTCCTCGATGGTTATCGTGGAGCTTCCCATGGACCCGGGACGCATACCCCCGATATCCGCGTGATGTCCCCTCGAAGCGACGAAGAAAACCGGCCCACTCCCTCCCTTCAGGAATACGGGGGTGACCACGGTGATGTCGGGAAGGTGGGTCCCTCCGCTAAAAGGGGAGTTCAGCATGTATACGTCCCCCTTTTCCATTGTACCGCCGAACCTTTCCAGAACCGATCGGACACACCCGTCCATCGAGCCAAGATGTACGGGGATGTGAGGGGCATTGGATACAAGCCCTCCTCTTCCGTCGAACACCGCGCACGAGAAGTCCAGCCTCTCCTTCATGTTCACAGAACGTGCTGTGTTCCGGAGTGCGTACCCCATCTGCTCGGCCACGGACATGAACAGCCTGTTGAATACCTCCAGTCTCACGGGGTCCCTGGAGGTGGATAAGGAGGAGCCTTCGACCCGTGTTACGACCTTTGAAAGGAGCAGGCCCCCCTCATCCGTCACCTCCACGGACCAGCCGGGTTCCACGATGTTGGTGCCTGTGCTCTCGACGATGACCGCGGGACCGGGGGTTTGAAATCCCGCGGGCAGTTCCTCCCTGATAAAAAGTGGCACCCTAATCCATTTTCCCATGAGAAAGACATCTGCAGACCTCTCCCTCCGAGGCCCTTTTCCGCCCGGCAGTGGCATAAGTGGGAGATCATCTTGATCATTATAGGCCCCCTCAACTGATACGGAATCCACCATGATCTCCCTGCCCTCCTGCAGGAAGCCGAACCTGTTCAGGTGCCCCGTTCTGAACTCATCGATCATGCTTTCCCTGCTCCCCTCCCTCACCTCGATCGTGGAATCCGTACCCAAATATTTCAGATGGAGCTTTCTTTCGAACCGGATCGGTCCGGCTGTCGATACCCTTTCTCCGATATCCCTTTCACATTCGGACTCCAGGTCATCAAGGCATCTCCCGAATTGCTCTCCGGCGCCCTCTCCGAGAGGGGCTTCAAGGCTTTTACGTTTCAGGACCCCGATCGGGGCGGTACCGATCCCGTAGGCGGAAAGTACCCCGGAAAAGCCAGGTATAAGCACCCTTTCCATACCAAGCGAGTCGGCAACCCTGCAGGCATGCTGGCCGGCGGCCCCCCCAAAAGAGCACAGCACATGGTCCGTGATATCGACACCCTTCTGAACGGATATCACCTTGATGGCCTGCGCCATGTTCTCCACAGCAACCCTCAGGAAACCCTCAGCCGCCTGCTCGGGAGCGATGGCGGTCCCGGTTTTTTCCTCTATCCCCTCGCAGAGGTCCCTGAACCGGTCCTGCACTAGAGAAATGTCTATGGGTTCATCTCCGGTGCCTCCGAACACCTTTGGAAAGTGGTCCGGTTGGATCCTCCCCAGCAGCACATTGGCATCCGTCAGCGCCAAGGGACCCCCCTTCCTATAACAGACCGGCCCCGGGTCCGCCCCTGCGGAGTCGGGCCCCACGAGAAACCTCCCCATGTCGAATTTCAATATGGACCCCCCTCCGGCTGCCACAGTGTTAACTCTGAGCATGGGTGATCGGATCCTTACACCCCCGACGGTGTTCTCGTAGGTCCTCTCGAGTTCACCGTCGAAATGGGCGACATCGGTGGAGGTCCCCCCCATGTCGAACGATACGATCCTCCTGCAGCCGGCCCTTTCGGCGACCTTGATCGCACCCAAGATTCCCCCTGCAGGTCCGCTCAGGATGCAGTCCTTTCCCCTGAAGCCGGAAGCGGGGGTCATGCTTCCGCTGGAGCGCATGAAGAGCAGACCTCTGTCATCCTCCCGCTTCCCGAGCTGTTCAGCGACAGTCGATATGTAGCGGGAGAGGACTGGTGACAGGTAGGCGTCCATCACGGTAGTGTCACCCCGGGGGACCGCCTTGATCAGCTGGCTGACCGAATGGGAGGCGGATACCCTATCGAACCCCATTTCTTGAGCGATCTTCTGCGTTGCGATCTCGTGGCAGGGCTCGATGACAGAGTGCAGATAGACTATGGCAAGTGAAGATATCCCTTTATCCCTGAGGGTGCAAAGCTGCCTCTTCAATACCGAGGTGTCGAGCGGTACCAGGACCTCCCCGTCAGGTCCGATCCTCTCGTCCACCTCGACCACCTCCTCGTACAGCATGGAGGGGAGCGCCACCTCGAGCGAGAAGAGGTCCGGCCGGTCCTGGTAGCCTATCCTGAGCAGGTCACGAAACCCCTTTGTGATCAGCAACGCTGTCCTGACGCCCTTCCTTTCCAGAAGGGCGTTGGTACCAACCGTCGTGCCCATACGGACGGATCCTATCTCCCCGATCTGCATCCTGGCCTTTTTCCGCTGTCCAATGATCTGCCGTATGGCAGAGACCCCGGGATCGTCAGGACCGCCGTCCCCCTCTGAAAGTACCTTTCTGACTACGATCTCCCCCCGGGGCGTAACCCCGATAACATCGGTGAAGGTGCCCCCTCTGTCGATCCAGAACCTCCAACCCTGCATCGCGGGTCGATCGCAAGCTCTCATATTATCCCTTTCTCCGGACGGACGGCTACCTATACCGCCATGTCCGTCCTTCTGTTGTCGAATATCAATCTGTTCTTTACAAAAAGGGCCACCCCGAATGTTAGCGGGCCTACCCTGCCGATCAGCATCAGCAGGATCACCACGATCTTGCCCATCGCGGAGAGGGCCGGGGTCAATCCCGTGCTCAACCCCACGGTGCCGAGGGCGGATGCGCTCTCGAAATAGATATCCAGAACGGATGTGGAACCGGATTCGGTCAGCGTCAGCAGGTAGACACCGAGCGCGAGGGATGTGATGTACAAACCGAGCGTGGCGACGGCCGTCTTGACCCGATCGGCCGGTATGACCGCACCCCAGAATGTTACCGACCTCTTTCCCTTGATAACGCTCCTCGTGAGGCCGATTATCGCAGAGAAGGTGGTTGTCTTCAGACCTCCTCCCGTGCCGGCCGGGGATGCGCCTATTATCATGAGTATGGTGGTGAGCAAGACCACGGACCTGGTCAGTCCACCGACCGGTACCGTGTTGAACCCCACCGTCGTTATGGATGTCATTACCTGGAAGAAGGATGCCGCAAGCCTCTCCCAGGCAGGCATTCCGTCAAAGGACCTCTCGGTCACCAGGACGATGAAGGTGCCTATGACGGTCAACCAGAAGGTGGTTCTCAGTATTATCATGCTGGTGAGTGAGAGCCGGTCGACCTTTCCTATCAACCTCCTCCACAGGTCCACGAAAACAATGAAGCCGATCGCCCCGGAGAAGCTCAGAACGGATATCACAAGGTTCAGCCAGAAGTCCCCCCTGTAGGCTTCGAGATTGCCGGAAAAGAGGGAGAATCCGGCCGTACAGAATGCGGATATTGAGTGGAATATTGCGTTCCAAACAGGGGTCGGATCACCGTTGGCCGAGAATATATAGTATAAGGCTACAGCACCGGCGCTCTCTATCAACACTGTGAAGATCACCACCCCCAGCAGGAACTTCTCGATTATGAAATCCTCCGGTATGCTGAACACGGTCCTCGATATGCTCTTTCTTTTATCCTTGAGGTCCCTCCTTGTCGAAAGGATCACGAAAGAGCTGAAGGTCATGTAACCTATTCCACCCACCTGTATCAGAACAAGAAGGACGATCTGTCCGAAGAGGTTGTAATCGTGTCCCACGATTATCGGTGAGAGCCCGGTCGTCGAGACCGCGGATGTTGCCACGAAGAGGTTGTCCAGGAGGTTGACCGTGTTCCTCTGGGAGAAGGGCATCAGGAGCAGGAATGTCCCGACCAGGATATATCCTATATAACCGTAGATCACCACGTTGGTAGGTTTGGATTCGCTCAGTTTCCCCTTGACCCAGCCGATAGGACCTACCATTTTCCCTTCCCCTTTGACGGAACCCGTTCCAATTCCCTTTATCGAATTTTATCTTTTTGCAGGCTCTATCCGGATTCTGCACATTGAGGGGGAGAACCCTTTTCTTTTACAAGGTCAATACCTCCCCTCCATGGAACAGGTCCTGGAGATCGCCCTCAAGCTGCTTTTGGCCCTTATCTTCAGCGGGTTGATAGGTCTTGAGAGGGACCTGACCGGGCACGAGGCCGGCTTCAGGACACAGATACTGGTAGGTGTTGGTGCGGCCACGTTCGTAATGATAGGGGATTATTCCGCCATGGATGCAGGAGATATGTCCCGGCTGCTCTCAGGGGTGATAACCGGCGTGGGTTTCCTGGGTGCCGGGGCGATAATCAAGGAGGGCATGAACGTAAAGGGGTTGACCACCGCTGCGTCCATCTGGGTGACCGCTGCGATAGGGTCGGCGGTGGGCTGGAACAAGTTCGATCTGGCATTGCTTGCCTTCGCCTTCACCATCGTATCGCTTTCCATACTGGGCATCATGGAGAGGAGGTTGGACCTGAAACCCACCGGGGGGATAATGAAACTCTTTCTCTCCGATGATAGCACGAGCATGGAACGTGTCATGGCCACGCTCAGGAAAAAGGGCCTTTTCATAAGGAGGACCGTCGTTGATACCAGAGAGGGCAGCATGGTGCTCACTTTGGAGGTGGAAGTGCCAAGGAGGGTGAGGATGGACAGGCTCCTGAAGGAGGTTCAGAGGAAGGGCCACGTCAGGAAGATAGAATGGAACGACCTCGAGGATTTCAACCAGCTTCAGTTCATTTCCTGATCGGGGGTCGAAAAAGCCAAGTCCCCTCTCATCAGATGAGGACCCGTTTTCCTTTACGGGTCGAGCAACCTCCCTTCGGAAGGAGGAACGTTACAACGGATGAAAAGTTATTTACCCCTCCTGAACACCTTACATATCAGGGGTGACATCGGATGGTGTTGGGCTATGTGCTTATAAGTACCGCTCCCGGTAAGGAAAAGGAGGTTTACAATGAGATCTCCGGGATCGATGTGATCGAGGAGTGCTACCCGCTCTTCGGGGAGTAT
>Ga0272443_10001647_pt1 | contig 31551 bp, 36 predicted proteins | sample SSMAcet12_FD_193581 | JGI IMG/M metagenome (GOLD analysis project Ga0272443, IMG submission 193581) | Marine sediment archaeal communities from Little Sippewissett salt marsh, Falmouth, MA, United States - SSM-Acet-12 | ecosystem: Environmental > Aquatic > Marine > Wetlands > Sediment ... | reverse complement strand
AGCAGTCCATTTGTGGGAATCCATATCATGGCCCCCGGGACCGCGTGATGCACGATTTCAACAATATCTGGTAGATCTTTTCTGAGGAAGGGTTCTCCGCCTGTCAACTGGATGAATCTTAGGTCTAGCAGACTCTTTTTGTTCTCATTGAAAAATTTCTCTATTTGTTCTAATTGAGGCTCCTGTCTTGGCTCTGTCTTCCATATGTTGCACATTTTGCATCTGCCGTTGCATTTATCTGTAATAGAAAAGTTGGATAAGGCTCTGAGACGCGTATTCATTAGAATCTCCTAAAACTAATATATAGTAGTCGTTAAGGTTTTAGGGTTTACGACTCATTGAATAGTATGAAACACTTAGGAATGGATCACATCCACTTTTTCGCCACAGACCTTGATGAAGCAGTCAAGTTTTACACTGATCTAGGATGCACTCTTGTGAGACGCTTTGAGCATGGCGGTAGGGAAGCGGTTCAACTCAAGACCCAGTTCGGAATGACCATAGACATCAACAAGACACGCCCAGCTGACAACCCGGGTTACAGCCACTTCAGTGTACTCGTTGATGATATCAAGAAAGCGCATAAGGACCTAGAATCCAAAGGTTACTGGGTTGATGGGCCAGTCTTTAATGAGGATACTAAGAGACATATCATCACTGTACGTGACTCTAATGGGTTCCTCGTGCAGATGGTCCAAAAAGAGTAGGCTTATTCAGTATTTTTAGTACCATTGGACTAATTATACAATACACTTATTAAAGGAAAAAGGCGAGCAACTCTTGATTAAGATTGAAAGATGACCTGCTCAAGAAAACCCTAGAGGAAAACACTGCCCAACTGAGTAACTTATTAAACGCATTAGGAAACCCCCACAGACTCAAGATATTATCAACCCTACTGAAAGGAGAAACAGAGTTCAGCATCCTCCAAGAAACCACAGAACTCAGTAAGACTGCCCTAAACCACCACCTAACCACACTCACAGAAGCCCAGATAATAGAAAACCCCAGAAGAGGAAGTTACAGGCTTAGGGAAGATGGCGAAAAGATACTCACAAACATCGTGGACACATACCAGACAACACTCTGGAAACAGCAACAAGAAGAGCAGCATCAAGCAGAGTTAATCAGAAAAATGTATGAAAGGAGACATGATGAAATGGAATTAGACGTAAAGATCGTTACGCTTGAGCCCATGCGTGTAGCAAGCTTCAGGGCGGTATCGGAGAGCCCAGAACATGAAGCAGCCGAGATGCTGATAGAATGGGCTACAGGCAAAGGAATCTTGGGTGATCTAGAGAAGCACCCCATTTATGGATTCAATAACCCGAATCCGATGAAAGGCAAGAAGGAGTATGGGTACGAGTTCTGGATCAAGGTAGATGAAGACTATAATGAAGAGAATATCAGAGTCAAAGATATCCCGGGTGGAAGATACGCAGTGACAACCTGTCGAGACCTAAGCGAGATAGGTGAACTCTGGATGAGCCTCTCTAACTGGGTAAAGGAAAACGGTTACGAGTTTAGAAAAGAAGCAGAATGCCTTGAGAAAACTCACAACATAGGTGCAGCTGATAATCAACTCGTGTTAGACCTTTACGAACCCATCAGGTGAATACATATGAAAGTCTACATAGTGTGCGATCTGGAAGGCGTCGCCGGGGTAGTGGACTTCAAGAAGCAATGCATGGAAGAAGGAGCCTACTACGAGCAAGCCATCAGGGTAGCCACCCAGGAGCTTAATGCCCTCATAGAGGGATTAATCGACGGAGGAGCCACAGAGATATATGCTTGGCCGGGACACGGTGAATTCCCCGGAGGAATAGATTTCGAGTTGATACACCCAGAATGCAAACTAGTCATGCATGCTGGGGATGGAGGCCCCGCCGGAATTGACCCCAGTTTTGACGCTATGGTTCTTCATGGCTTCCACGGTATGGCTGGTGCACCTAATGGTGTGCTTAGTCATAGTTTCTACCCGTTGCCCAAGAATATCTGGTTCGATGACAAGCGTATCGGTGAGATCGCGTTGAACATCTACAGCTTCGGAGAACACGGTGTACCATGTATCATGGTAACAGGAGACCAAGCAGCAGTAGACGAGGCAAAAATGATAGTGCCCAGTATTGAACAGGTGCCCATCAAGTGGGGTTTAGCCGAGAAAGAAAAACTAGGAGCCTTAACAGTACGTCAAGCCATCAGTCTGAGCCCAGAAAAAGCAAGGGAAAAGATACGAAAAGCAGCAACCAAAGCCATGCAGAAAATCTCACAGATAGAGCCAGTAACTCAGAAGACGCCTTTCACACTCAAGGTAGAGTACATTGAGGAAAAATACGCTGACGCGAAGGTTGGGTTCCCCGGGGTAAAAAGGTTTGATTCGTTGACCGTCACCAGAGAGTGTATGAGTTTAGCTGATGTGATCTTCTAAGTTTCACAAAGGTCCCTCATTCGGGGATAACCTCTATTTTTATAACAGGTAACCGGAGTGCATCATTGTTGGGATACGGTTGGTTGAGTCTCCTAGTCATTTGTATCTGAAACAGGTTGGTATGCTCTGGCTGTATAATCAAATGTGTCACATGGTGGAGACCGAGGTCAAACTCAACCAGCTTGGACTCCTAAGATACCTTGAACTCGACAACAAGAAGGTAATCGATGTTGTAGGCGTTGGTCTCAAGTATTTCCCATGGAGAAAACGCAAGATACAAGACCACCATATTGATGATTTCGAGTTAGTAAAGCCCCAGAAATACGAGATCGGATACAATATACTCCGCGGAATAGAGGTAAAGGTAAGTAAAAGCGACTTCAAGAACGGTTTCATCTGCACAGGCACCAACTACAACTATGTATTAACGCCAACAAAACTCATCAGCCCAAGCCTACTACCCAAAGGAGTCGGACTCATAGAGTAAAACCGCTACAAGTTTGATGTAACAGAGAACGACCTTGAGGAACACCCAGCGGGACGCCCATATACCATCAAGGGACTAAGAGTAGTGAAAAGAGCACGGTACCGTCACTTGCCCCAGTTTCACATAGACCATGTCATATCAACTATAGCCCAGCGTAGAACAGCTACAAGAAATATAGTATACAAACAGGTGATTGAGGGTTTAACCGACTCAGAGCTAGTTTATTGTATTACTACCCAGTAGATCCTCGATTCCCCTAAGTCTGTTACGTAGGGTTACCTCTGTTGTCCCAGCCGCCTCTGCGATATCCTTCTGAATACGCTTGTCATTTGTCTCGATGCTCGCCTTGTAGAGAGCAGCAGCCGCAAGTCCTCTAGGGTCTTTTCCTGTTAGTCCACGGTGTTTCTTGGCTTCCCTTAGAAGGTCAACTGCGTATTGCTGGGTTCTGGGTTCTAGTTCTAGTTTTGATGCGATGCTGGGGACGAACTTCATGGGGTCATCCACTGGCATCTTGAGGTTTAGCTCTTTGATCAAGAGCCTGTATGTTCTGGCTACCTCGGCGTGGTTTCTTGTTGAAACCGCTGTGATCTCGGGGAGGGGTCTTGGTAGAGATAAGTGTCTACACGCTGCATAGAGGCTTGCGGCAACAAAACCATCTATGCTGCGTCCACGTAAGAGATCGGCTTTCAACGCTTTCCTGTAAATTAACGCTGCTCTTTCCTTGACGTTCTGCGGGATATGCATCTGTGTCGCGATCCTGTCCAGCTCAGCCATAGCCGTGCTGAGGTTTCGCTGCTCTGTCTCATCAAACTTAGACCGGTTATCGAATCTTCGCAGACGAGTCATCTTTATCCGGGTCTCGTTTTTGAGACGGTTGCCGTTGTGGTCTCTGTCGGGTCTGAATATTGTTGATAGTCCTTTATCGTATAGTGTATAGCTGTAGCCGAGGCCTGTCCTGCTTCGGTTGTTGCGTTCGGTTGTCGTGAAGGCTCTCCACTCTGGTCCATGGTTAATTAATGTGTCTTTAACTACGAGTCCACATCTCCCGCAGACTTCTTCTCCAGTCTCGTAGTCGATTACTATTTTTTCGCTTCCGCAACTTGTGCATTTTATCGTGAGTAGCCTCCGAACCTAAAAGGTGCCAGTCTTGTTAGTTGCTGGAATTTTTGATTATAAGGGTGCCGTGTACATTTTCCTTCAAACATACGATAAGGTTAATAAGTGTGTTCACTTGTGTTCAAAAGTATCTTGAAGTTCCATGACCCATACGCTAAAGGTAACACAATTACCCGTACCATCAGAATCGATGAAGGATATGATGATATTCTCAAACATGAGGCTGACAGGCATGGAATCAGCGTCAACCAGATTATGGATCAACAGATCAGACGCTATGTAGAGACATACAGGTTCTTCGATAAATCAAACGCGGCGACACTCTCAGCTAGCACACTACGTGCACTAATGGAAGTGTTAGATGAAGAGACAATCATGAAGATAAGCTACGAGTTGGGTAAGGAACGACCCCACGAGCTTATGCTCCGAAGAGGAATACAGCCAACCTATGAGACTTCTTTATGGTATATTCAAGAGGTCTTAGGTGATCACAGCGGCTGGTTTACCGCTATAATAAGTACACGCGGAGAACATGAAAACATCAACCTGAGTCACGCCTATGGCTACAAATGGAGCCTATTTCTAAGCGGGTATCTCAAAGAGTTGTTTGAGGAGGTTCTTGAGATTAAACCCGAGGTTACTGTGTTATCTTCTTCCACGAACTTCGCGTTCAAGGTCAGGGATATAGAGAAAAAATGGGGCTCAATACGGGAGCAGAAAGACGTTTAGGCGTTACCTTTAATACAAGAAATCCCTCAAGTGTCTGTAAATTAGATTAATGGTGAACATGAATGGCATTTAGAATGGCAAAAGTCGGTGAACTGAAAGAGGGAAGCTATGCAATCATTAACGATGAACCAAGCCAAATCAAACAGATCACAAAAAGCAAACCAGGAAAACACGGAAGCGCAAAATTCAGATGTACCGCCATCAGTCTCTTCGACGGAAGAAAACAAAGCTACGTCGCTAGTACAGACACAAACATACAGGTACCTATCGTTGACAAGCGAAGTGGACAGATCGTAAGCGTATCTCCTGCAAGTATCCAGCTTATGGACCTTGAGACCTATGAGATGCGGGATGTTAATACTCCTGATGATGAGGAAATCGCGTCCAAGATCGAGGCTGGCAAGGAAGTCGAGTACTGGATTATCATGGATCGTGTAAAGATCCAGAGAGTCAAGAACTGAAGGCACAAAGATGAAGAAGGTTCATCAAATCAGGCTTCGCCCCGGCATGACCGTGGGAGAGTTGGCTGAGGAGATGCGTCTCACTGGGGTAATGCAAGGAGGACGAGTCGGCAGAGCTGCTGAAATCGTCGCCGAGATGTTTAGCGACCCCAGTTATACTGTTTTTATCACATTAAGCGGACCACTGGTACCTGGTGGTATGAGGGTTATTCTTCGTGACCTCATCAGAGACGGTTATGTTGACGCAGTTATGACCAACGGAGCCAATATGGTGCATGACATCGTTGAATCCATGGGACGCACTCACTATATCGGTACTACAAATGTTGATGATGAGAAGTTATACGAGGAAGGCTATAACCGGGCTTATGATATTTTCATAGAGAATGATACTTTTGTGGATATTGAGAGCTACGTAGGTAAACTCATAGATGATATTCCAGAGGAAAAAAGAGACGGCATCGCCATCCATGAATTCCTACATGAAATAGGAGCAAGAATCACAGACGAGGAATCAGTGCTCAAGGCAGCCGCAGACAAAAACATACCCATATTCAGCCCCGGTTTTCTAGACTGTATGCTTGGAATACCACTCTGGCTGTATAGTAAGCAGAAGAAGCTGGTTTTTGATCCCCTCAAAGACTTTGACCTCTTGGGTGACATGGTGTTTGACGCAGAGAAATCAGGTGCAATAATTCTCGGAGGAGGCACACCCAAACATCACACACAGTACATGCACACGCTACGCGACGGATTAGACGCAGCTATACAATTGAGCAGTGCACGTGTTGAAGATGGAAGCCTCAGCGGAGCACCTCTTAGAGAGTCTATTACATGGGGAAAACTCAGAAAAGGTCAGCTTGAAGAAAAAACCGCGACCATATTCGGCGAGGTAACAAGTCTTTTCCCGTTTATTATCGCCGCGGCTTTAGAGAAAATAGAGAAGAGTTAAGCTAGTTCTTTTGCTAGCTCTTTACCTTTTGTTAGGTTCAGTAGTTTCTGGTATGCTACGTCCCAGCTACGTGTACGTAAACCACAGTCTGGAGTAACCCACACCTTTTCCTTACCTACAAGGTCAGCGACATAGAGTACGCGATCACGAACCAACTCTGGGCTCTCAATGAAATCCGTGTGAATATCAAGGAACCCCGGAGCATACGCACCCTTGTATCCGTTATCGAGGAAAGCCGTCAACCCATCATAACCGGGGTGGCTCTGGCCTTCCTCATGTACGTCTCGATTGGCAAACTCTAGACTCAACTGGCTGCATTTCTTGAGACTGGGTACGTATTGGGCTAGTAGGTTATAGTTGCTGAAGCAGTTGTGGAGACTGAACTCGATGTTGAAGCCTTCTGTGAGTCGGTTGTAGGCGTCTACGAATAGCTCCATCTCTTCTGGGGTTTCTTTGGTGGTTACTGCTGGTTCATCTATCTGTATCCACTTTACACCAGCATCAGCTAGCTTCTTGAACTCTGGGCGTAGCGCCTCATCTACGATGTCAAAGATTAACTCCTTACGTGCCTCGTAGCGTCGTCGTGGGAAGCTCTTGATGTTGCTGTGTTTTTTCTCGTAGTACTCGTTGTATGTCCAATCGGTAAGTGTGTATGGTCCAGTAATGGGCACTTTCAAAGGAAGATTAGTCTGCTTTTTGACTGACTCGTATTCCTCAAGGTAGTAGGGTTGCTTGTAGCTGACTTTTTCGACAACGCTTGCCTTCTTGAAGTACCTGTAGTCGAAGCTCTTGATCCAGCCACTGAACTTGAATCCACCTAGATTCCTAATGACATGTTCATACATCTCGACTCGCCACTGCTCACCATCATAAACATAGTCTAGTCCGGCTTTCTCGAACATCTTCAAGACATACAATGCGCTAAGATCAACAATCTCCTGTTTACGGTTAGGAGAATCACCCTTCAGAACCGTTTCTACTTTCGAATAGTCGATTCCCAGAATCTTTGCCCATTTCTCCGCGTCATCAAGGTCAGCTTGATTCAGTTTTCTACCAGCATAGCCCTTCACCCTCCAACGAGGCTTAGCTATGCTACCTATCTCATATGTTGGGAATAGTTTGCTCATCGCTGTTCCTCCTTTAGCTGTTTGGCTACTTTTGCCACTGTCTCTATCTTGTATTGTGCTTCTTCCCATGTGAGGAAATCTAGGTCACAGTTTGTTGCTACCATTAGACTCACTGGATTGGAGGCGTCAATCACCTCATTACAGATGGAGACAAGCTCATCTGAGTCTTCCTTTAGGGTGTTACGTGCGTCTACCAAGCCCAGGGATACTCCGCCCTTGAAACTGTACTCTTTGACAGCATCGGCGTCGGTCTCATAATAGTCGATCCCGATATCATCAACCTTCCAATCCAAGACATCAGCCAATACAGGCTCAATGTTCCCGAAATAAGTCTGAAGCCCCGTCCGTGCTTTGACTCCACTAGTAGCTATCTCAATAGCTGCTGCGATTGACGAGATCTCGTTCTTACTTGGAGCCGTCTTGTGGTAGACAAGAGCGGGATCACTCAACTGGATATACGTGTATCCTTGCTTTTCAAGTGCCTTGATCTCCGCGTTGATAATTTCTGCGATGTCCTGTAGGAAATCTGCATCAGATTCATAGTACTCGTTTTTCGCCAGTTTCACAAATGTATAGGGCGCCGGTAAGACTGCTTTGTACTCTGCTTTAGGTAGCAGGTCAAGATATGTCTCGTTGAAAGGCGCCTTTCCCTCTAATTTCCCCTTGATCAACGGGATGCGGTAGAAGGTATTATTGTTGAACCATCTGTAGAGTTGCCCTGTCTCGACTCCTTTGAGCTTGGTGGTGAATGGTCTGAGCAGGTCTTGGCGTCGCAGATACCCGTCGTTGATATAGGTTAAGCCCTGCTCCACCTGATAATCAATAACCTCTTTGGTGTATGTTCTGTAAGCCGCTTCTAGTTCTTCCTCGTTTATTCTTGACCTGTCATATTTCCGTGTCTCGGATATGAGACGCGGTGGGCGTGGTAAACACCCTGAAATACTGCATTTTATGTTCATTTCTGTAACTCCTTTACTAGTCTACATCCAAGCTCATCGCTGCCGATGGGCATAATATGGAAACCAAGTGGGTAATCAACCTCCTCCTTGAGAACATCAGCCATCTCCGATAACTCAGAGACCATGGCAGACTCAAAGTCATCCGATGCACAAAGCCTACGTTTGGTGTCTTCACTGATGTTTATCCCGGGCATCCGGCTTATAGTCTTGAACCGTTTAGCCGAAGCCACAGGAGCTAGTCCCACTTGAATAGGTGGATGGATCTCATCACCTACAGTTGATATGAAGTCTATGATCTCCCTTGGGTCATAGGTGATCTGGGTTATGAAGAAATCAAAGCCGCTGTCTATCTTGGACTTGAATGTATCTGCTTCATTGGGTCGTCCAAGCACAATAGCGCCACCTATATTGAAGTCAGTAGGGGTCTCAAGATTTCGAGAGTATCCCTTGTCCTGCGCGGTGCCGTTGTTCAAGCCCTTCACGATCCTGCATAATTCCTTACTTTTTACTTCCCATACACCCTTAAAGTCGTTCTTCTTACGAGGCGTATCACCTGTAATGATGAAAACGTCTCTGAACCCAAGCATGTGGGCTCCAAGCAACTCGCTTTGAAGCGCCAAGAGATTCCGATCTCGACAGCTTAAATTGGGTACGATTGGCACGTTGAACTCTTCCCTAATGTAGCTTCCATACACGATGGGACTGATCCTCATGGTCGCCATAGGATTATCAGTAATAGTTACCCCTGAGAGATAACCCTGAATCTCCTTAATAGGCTCCAAATGATTGATGCTACAGCCCCGTGGAGGAACTACCTCATAGGTTACCGGGTAAGAGACGTGCAAATGCTCATAGAACATTCTACACCTCCTCAGTCAAGAAATCCTCAGGACCAATCGTGGTCGCAGTGTATTTCTTGAACGTATCACCGGCAGGCTCAGCTATGAAGTCGCCGTCCCACCACTCAAACGTGGTGATGTCATCATGGACGACCATTATGTGCGATACTCCTGCTTCTACTGAGGTTATCTCACCAACCTTCAACGGTATAGTCTTCTCCACGCCATCCTCTATTAGCACATAATCTGCTTTTCCTGAAAGCAGTAACGTGTATTGAGTGCTTGGGTGGATGTGGTTACCCCGGTAGCTGCCTACCTTTGTCTCAAGTACTGAGTAAAATTTTCCATCTCGCTTGAAGGCATAGCCTTGACCGATGCCTTCGAATGTTCCCCATTCTTTTAGATTTAGACTGAGTGTTGTTTCCTCTCCTATTGGATACCCCCAATGCATTTATTCCTATATTTATGGATTTTTGATAAACACATTCCCATGGGAATATTGTATAGACTCTAAATATGCCATAAATAATACAAGTTAACCAAAAATATTTCACAAAGAATAAATATGATGATAAAATTCCTCTAGGCATGCTCCCAGCAATAGAAATAATTCCTGAACGCAGAAGAAAACTAGGACTAACCCAAAGCCAACTAGCCGACCTCGCAGGAGTCAGCCAGAGCTACATTGCAAAGCTGGAGGCTGGAAAAATCGAGCCAAGCTACCTCAAGGTGAAATCAATCTTTGAGTCACTTGACAAGCTTGAGCGTAAGAAAGAGGTACAGGCGATGGAGATTATGACCGAGAACCCTGTTATCGTCCAGCAGACAGCCACAATACAGGAGACAGTCGAGATAATGCGAAGGAATAATTTCAGTCAACTGCCAGTGTTTGACGGCGACAAAGCAGTGGGAGGCGTAAGCGAGAGAACTCTCCTAGACCAGATACTCTATAATGATGATGGGATACCAGCAAACAGGAAACAGGTTAAGGATATCATGGATGATAGTTGGCCTATGGTGAGTGAGGACGCGCCATTGACACTTTTGTCTAATCTGTTGAAGTATTATCCGGCTATACTTGTGCAGCGTCAGGGTCAGGTTGTTGGCATAGTTACAAAGGCTGACCTCTTGGGCGTGTTCAGCGGATAAACAAATTTCTTTTAAGAAAGCCCCCCTATCACGTATCCCATGAAGCTGGAACGCAAGAAGATCATCTCAATATTCATCTTGTTTCTATTCTCAGGAAGCATAATCAGCATGGCCGCAAGCATATTCATGAAGCCAAAGACAGAGGAAACAGAGGGTACAATAGTTGTATTGGAGACATCTCTGGGGGATATTGAGGTTGAGCTTAATGCTGAAAAAGCTCCAGTTACTGTTGAGAACTTTTTGACATATGTGAACGCAGGTTGGTATGATGGACTATGTTTCCACCGAGTAATGTTTGGTTTCGTAGTTCAGGGAGGCGGCTTTGAGCCAGATGGAACCTTCAAGAACACAATGGAGCCCATAGAGATCGAATCAGACAACGGATTATCAAATCTAAACGGAACAATCGCCATGGCTCGTTCAACAGAGCCCGACAGCGCCACTAGCCAGTTCTACTTCAACATAAATGACAACACAGCCCTTGATTATGTTGATGAGGAGAACCCGGGATACACGGTTTTCGGTCAAGTCGTCTCAGGTATGGATGTGGTGATGGATATTGCAAGAGCCGAGACAGGGCTGCACGAGGTCTATTATGCGGATTATGATTACACTGGCACAGTTGAGGACTGGCCCGTTGAGGACATCTTGATAATCAGCGCCTACGTCAAAGAATAGCCCAAACTTATTCATTATACCATTACATGATAGGTTGCATGACACCAACAGTCGTAATGGAGACAAGCAAAGGAAACATCGAGATAGAGCTTGACAAAGAGAAAGCACCAATCACGGTAGCCAATTTCGAGAAATATGTTAAGGAAGGCTTCTTCGATGGACTCTGCTTCCACCGGGTAATCAGAGGATTCATGATACAGGGCGGAGGATTCACACCAGACGGAGCAAGCCAAGACACTGGATCACCCATAAAGATCGAGTCAAAGAACGGTTTAAAAAACAAGAAAGGCACCATCGCAATGGCTCGTACAAGTGACCCCAACAGCGCCACTAGTCAGTTCTTCATAAACACAGTGGACAATGGTAACTTGGATTATCCAAGCTTTGATGGACACGGATACACAGTATTCGGCAAAGTGGTCGCGGGTATGGACGCGGTAATTGCTATCGAGGCAGTAGCCACTGGAACCAAACTAACACCACATGGTCCAATGCAGGACTGGCCAAAAGAACCAGTAGAAATCAAGAAAGCATACCTAAAATAAAGGGGTTAACGGGAGAACACAAGTTCCCCGTCGATAAACACCATTCGCACTTGACTACGTGGGTCCAATGGGTCACCCTTGGTGATCCGGAGATCCGCGTCTTTTCCTTTTTCAATTGATCCAACCCGGTCACCTACACCTAGAATCTCAGCTGGGTTGATGGTAATGGTCCGCCATGCCTCCTCTTCACTGAGTCCATCACGAATAGCCAAAGCTGCACTAATGGGGAGGAAACCGATTTTACCGTTATCAGCGTCAGTCTGAAGAGCAACCTTTACTCCTGCGTCAACGAGGTTCTTCACTGTCTCAAAGGTTCGTTCACGGGTCTCCCATTTGGTTCGCCAGTTGAGTCCCGGACCCCAGACCGCTGGAATGCCTTTCTCCGCGATGTATTTCGCTATTCTGTGTCCTTCTGTGGCGTGCTCCCAGCTCATCTTGACGCCGAACTCTTCACAGATGCGTATGGCTATTGCCACATCGTCGGCTCTGTGGGCGTGGACTCTCAGGGGTATCTCGCCTTTGAGCACTGGTATGAGTGCCTCTAGTTTCAGGTCTTTCTCGGGTAGTTTTTCGGGGGTATCCTTGAATTGTTCCTTTTTCTCCATGTAGGTCTTGGCTTTGTAGAGCCATTCACGCATGATACCTGCCTCACCCATGCGGGTAGCCGGTAGAACCTTGTTTTTACCGTAGACGCTCATGGGGTTTTCACCAAATGCAGCTTTCATGCCGCTTGGGTTCAGGATTAGCATCTCATCAACAGTGGTTTTTGGAGCGGTTTTTAACACGACCCCAGTGCCACCGATGACGTTTGCGCTGCCGGGTAGAATCTGTACAGTGGTTATGCCGTTCTCATAGGCAGCGGTTAATCCTCCCTCGTCGGCGTTTGCTTTGATGCCGTCAAGGGCTCTGACTTGTGGAGTGATGGGGTCTGTAGCCTCGTTTCCGTCGCGTCCAGCCCATCCAATGGCTTCCTCCCAGATGCCTATGTGACAGTGAGCTTCGACTAGTCCGGGTGTTACCCATTTTCCTCTTAGGTTGATCTCTTCAACGTTTTTTGGTATCTTTATGTTGTTTCCTACGTCTTTGATCTTGCCTTTGTCTATGAGTATGGTACCTCGTTTGATGACTCCGTTGGTGATTGTGTTGATGTTCCCGTTTGTAAGGGCAATCATCATATCACCTTTAGAGGCTGTGGACAACCTCGCCGTTGATGATGACCTTCTGACACTTGGTCATAATATCCAACGGGTCACCACTCAACAACCGTAGGTCAGCGTCCTTACCCACCTCAAGGCTACCCACACGATCTCCAACACCTATGATCTCGGCTGGGATGATGGTTATCGCCTTCAAAGCATAATCATAGGGCAAGCCCTCTTTGACGCTCAACGCTGCACAGATAGGTAGGAACCTGATGGTGCTGCCTACGGCATCAGTCTGGATGGAGAACTTGACACCAGCCTCGTACAGAGCAAGGGGAGTCTCGTAGCTGAGTTCCCTCATCTCCCATTTGCCTCTGCTTGTTAGACTTGGACCCCAGACTGCTGGAACCTTCTTCTCAGCGATGTAATCAGCGATCCTGTGCCCTTCTGTGGCGTGCTCCCAGCTCATATTGACATCGAACTCCTCGCAGACTCTGATAGCTGTGGCTACATCGTCTGCCCTGTGGGCGTGTGCCCTGAAGGGTATCTCTTTTTTGACTACTGGAACCAGTGCTTCGAGTCTGATATCGTACTCGGGTTGTTTCTCAGGCTCGTCCTTGAATCGCTCCATCTTCTCCATATAGTTCTTGGTCTTCTGAAGCCATTCTCGCAGGACACCGGCTACACCCATTCTTGTGGATGGCATCTTCTTTGCCTCAACGCCATAAACCCTCATGGGGTTCTCTCCGAAGGCGATCTTCATGCCGCTTGGGTTCTTGATGAGCATCTGATCAACCGTGGTCTTGGGCATCGTCTTTAATGCGACGCCGTGTCCGCCGATTACGTTTGCGCTTCCCGGAAGCACCTGCGCTGTGGTGATTCCCTCATGGAGTGCTGCTTTGAGCCCGCCCTCATCCGCGTTGGCTTTGATGCCGTCAAGGGCTCTTACGTGGGGTGTGGCTGGTTCTGTGCGCTCGTTTCCGTCGCTTCCAGCCCATCCGATGGTCTCCTCCCAGATGCCGATGTGGCAGTGGGCTTCAACTAGCCCCGGCATAACATACTTTGCTTTGATGGTTTTCACGCCATCAGGAACCTTGACATCGGCACCGATCTTCTTGATCTTGCCGTCTTCGATGAGCACGATGCCGTTGTCGATGATCCCGTTTGTGATTGTATTGACTTTACGTCCTTTTACTGCAATCATTTCAATTCATTCCTATTTGTTTTAGATTGATATAGAACTTTTCTTAAAGAAAAAAAGAAAAAAGGGGAGTTTATTCTTCGGGTGTCTCCTTCTTCATGAACAAGTCATACCCAATCATGCTAGCAAGCATGACAAAGGCGATGACAATGAACGCCATCCTCGCGTCAGCGGGGTTTGGCGGGATTCCCAGCAAGTACTGGGCACGTCCAATGAAGAGACTGTACCTAGTGAGCACAGTGTATCCGTAAGCAGAACCGAAACCAGCCATCATCGTATAGCGTGCGATCTTCTCTACCACCTTCATTGGTGCTGATTCACGGGTTTCCCCTGTGAACCAGAAGTAGAGTAAAACGCATGGCACCATTATCTGTACCAGAATATTGTTTATGGTTTGCACCATGTCTCCTGCTACAAAGAAGGGCGTGTTTGCTTGACTGACGATCTGGTCTAGGAACTGGCTGAATACTACTGTCTTCAACGCCATACCGATACCTGTACCGACGACTATCGCTAAAGGCCATCTGTAGAGGTAGAAGAGGCTTTTGTTGAACCTAGCGTACCATAGGACGCCTACAAACATCACAATGATGAATGCAAACATCATAAGGCCACTACTGCTCCACTGCCCACCCCACTGGTCCCTGATATACTTCAAGTCCTGACCGACGGCATAGCCTACGGCTACGCCTAGGTAGATGCTCTCAGCTAGCCTGTACCATGGGTTTTCTCTATAGAGTATGCTATAGATACCTAGGGTGAAGAAGACCGCGGTCCAAACTGCTATGTCGACCATCTTAGTCCTCCTCCTCCTTTGTCATGAAGTACGCAAGGTTTCCCACTATGACTAGTAGGGTTACGTACAAGTGGCTAGTTGATACAGCGTCTACTCCCGCAACAGCTAGACCCGGCTTCTCCAAGAGTATCTCGTATTCTGCTGATACGGTTAGTCCCGGCATCAAGGCTTTTAGTTGCCCTGAGTTGACGTAGGGTATCATTCCTGATACAGATACGCCGATACAGCCTGTGATCTGGTCTGTTCCGAAGGGGGCTTGGAACTGCCTCATCCATTCGGGTGTTCCTGGTGTTCCTGTCTCGAAGCTTACGATTACATCGATGTCCTCGCCGGTTTGGATATCATCCATCATGGGGAACGAGCTTAGGGGTCTTCCTTCAACATAGTCAGCCGTTACAGTGTTATGTATGCTAGCGGCGAAGCTGCCCATTGCAGTCTCGCTACCGGGTACGTATCCTAGTCTTATCCAGTCCTCACCGTAGACATAGCCATAATCGGCTGGGTCTACTTGTTCGAGGAGCGTGTTAAAGACCAATGGTCCCTGTGTCCAGAAGCTGACTACGATTATGCTTACATCTTTTGTTAATAGATGCTTCATAGTTGCAACTGTCATGGGGAACAGTTCAGGCATACCTGATACACCATACATTGGCGCTAAGAGTACAACATCTCCGTCATTGATCTCGTTTTCGACGTAGTCATACCATGTTCTAGCGTCTTGACTGATGGGGATGGGTAACCCGAGGGGGTTTAGAAGTGGGAAGAGTACAACGATCCAAGCTAGTAAGTATATATATCGTCTATCCAAATTTTTCAACTTAACTAAAAAGGACACTACTCTTCACCTCCACCTCTTAGGTATCCACGTTCAATACCCATCAGGGTACGTACTGCTAATGCCATGCTGCCGAGGGCTGCACCGATCATGACACCTCTAAATGTTGCCATGTTGGGGTAGCTCCTAATCCACAACGCTATATCCGCAATGAAGGGAAGATAGTTTGTGAGTAGAGGAGCGTTACTCATGACCATGATGGTTCCCGCGACGAGGACTATGCTAGACTCAACGTTCCTAGCCCTGAAGGCTCGGAAAGCTGCTGAGGTAATGAAGAAAGCCAAGATACTGTACATTGTGCTTCCTAGGGGCGTTAGTACGTTTGTAAACAGCCAATTGTAAACAGAGTTGTTTACGCTAAGACCTACCTCTGGTATCGGTAGACCAGTAATTGACATGATTACAGTGAATCCAATTACGAGAAGACTGTAATACCAGCCCTCGCTTTGTCTTTGGATTCTTTTCCCATGGACCTGTATGATGCTGATTACGCCTACAAAAGTCGCGCATGCGACTATTATCAATACAGCGTTTGACGCTGTGTTGGCGGCGCTTTCGAGGGGAGGGATATCCAAGTAATACGGGATTACCTGAAGAAGTGTCGCTATGATTGTCAATGCAATCGGAATTTCAATTCTTCTTAATACGTCACTCATTTTTCATCACATCCCAAATAGGTCCAGGAGAATATTGGTTCCAAACGTGACCGTTATAGCACCTAGGAGACCGAGGATAACCGCGATTATCCTACCAACGTCTTGCCCAGCTAAGCTTGCAATTAATGGGGCGTCGTCTGTCAAGTAGGCTCCAGCAGCGTAGATCTCCTCACCGATCAGACAATAGTCTGATACGACTAAGAAGAACGGGATCTGCGATGTGTTTGCGGTTCCCGTGATCTGCATTGCGCCTATTCTTGAACCAGTCTCAGCGAGTTGGAGGGACTCTGCCCAGTAGGCGCCAACCATGATGTTGGCTCCGGGTTTCTCCCTCATCATCATACCCATATAGTTACTTGAATAACCGAACTGATTGTTGGAGAGGAACGGTACCTTGTCTGGATCAAATTCATCACCTCTTCCTGCTAGCTTGTACTCTGTCTCGACTATATCAGCCGCTACAGGCCAGACCTCTGGCTGCCTAACCGGTACATAAAGATCCGCACCTACAGACACTGTCTGTTTAGCTACATAGCTAAGAACGCTAAGACCCGCTAGGGTCTGAGGCCCCGATGTAGCTGCGCGGAGGTTTGCGATACCGTGGCTGCAGAAGACTGGTCTTCCCATTTCGACTGCTCTGCCTATCGATTCATCTATGGCGTCGATTCCTGGAATGCGTCGTACTTTTGGTACTTTGCCTCCCTGTGATTCACGTATGTAGTACGCTACTGCGCCCATGATGACGAGTAAGCAGACTAGCCCGAAGATTCTTCCAGCTATGAGAAATGCCATATTGTTATGTCTCCTTTCTCCGGGAAATAGTACGAAGAATCAGGTATATAATATTCATCCTTAAAGTGAAGGTAAAACAGAGATACTTGTAGTATAATCTACACAGATTGTGCGTAAATTTCTATAATGGGAGTTCCCGTCTCTACATATCTTGAATAGCGTAACTCAGAGACTCATACTTCAATATATTCTAGATGGAACAAAAGAAGGCGCAATTGATCTAAATGAGACAAGAGAGAATCTGGTTATCACAGAGGAAGCGATTCAAAGCATAGTTGAACAGTTAAAGAACGATAACTTGATCAGTGTTAAAGGGGAAATGGTCTCGGCTAACGTTGACCAACGGATCGAGTTAGCTGTGAGGGCTATCAAGAATGGCGCCGATTTTGAGAAGGTGAGTAAGAGTCTTGGGTGGCTTGAGTTCGAGGAACTGGTGGCTCGTGTCTTCAGAGAGAATGGTTACAATACCATGAGTCGTTACAGGTTCAAGGCGGAGGGTCGTAGGTGGGAGATTGATGTCTTGGCTACGAGTTATCCGTATATTGTGTGCGCTGAGTGTAAGCATTATACTAGTGGTATGGGTAATAGCACGGCTCGTAATATTATTGAGATTCATATAGAGAAAACGGAAGTGCTCAGCAAGCATATTGGTGAGGTTGCCAAGAAGATTGGGATAATTGACTGGAAGAACGCTGTATTGGTACCAATAACTCTCACGCTTTCACCCACAAAGATGAACATATACAGGCGAATGCCCAGTGTATCTGTTTTCATGCTGCCAAGCTTCTTGGATGAGTTCCCCGGGTATCTTGAAAGGATAATTAATTTCCCCGTGGACATACCAGAGTACAAACCCAAACCAAAGCAGCTGCGGCTCGGAGTTTAACCAAGACAAACATAATCTTAGATTTTAGGCATGCTAAAGGTAATGCCTAAAAGCCGCCGGTGTTGAGGTTGCCCAAATGGATAAGAAGAGCACCGCAGCTTCGGCGATAATAGGCGGCGTACTAATATTTGCAGTAAAGCTGTATGCTTGGTGGATCAGTGGCTCGGTTGCTCTTCTCTCAGACGCTTTGGAGTCTGTTGTGAATATCATTGCATCAGTGATGATGTTTGCCAGCGTCTTGATCAGCGAGAAACCTCCTGATGAGGACCATATGTATGGACATCAGAAGATAGAGAACATCAGCTGTTTCATAGAGGGCTTCTTAGTTATAGTAGCTGGCCTGCTGATAGCTTGGGCAGCGTATGGTAGATTGTTGAACCCTGTTGTACTAGTTGAGTTGAACATTGCGGTGTTTATCTCGTTGTTCGCTACAAGTCTCAACGGGGTTCTCTCATGGCTATTGATGAGAACAGCGGATAAGACAGGCAGCCTTGCATTAGAGGGCGATGCCAAGCATCTGTTGTCTGATGTGATCTCATCTGTGGGTGTGATTATCGGGCTCTTCATCGGTGAACAACTAGGCATCCCAGTGATTGACCCATTGATGGCTATGATAGTGGCTGTATTGGTTTTGAAGATGGGAATAGAGCTTGTCCTGAAATCTGGTGGAGGCTTGATGGATGAGTCCTGCGGCGAGACTGAGACGGATATCAGACGCATAATGGACAGACATCATCAGAGCTTTGTGGATTATCATAACTTGAAGACCCGGAAAAGCGGTGAAAGGGTGTTTGCTGAGCTACATCTGAGTTTGGATGGCGGGTTATCTGTACAGGAGGCCCATGATTTCACCGATCATCTTGAGGAAGATGTACAGGCGGAGCTTCCAAACGTTTCACTGACTATTCATATTGAGCCTGAGAAAAATAGTGGGACTTAATTGGTAATCCCAAGTGAGTCTTTTCTTAGCATTAACGCTACTGCTATGCCTATTGCGATGAACGCTGTGGGCATGGGTATTCCAGTGCTTGTATTGTCTGGTTCGGTGGTTTCCTCTACCTGTATGATAGCCCATGTGCTGAAGTGGTCTGTATCAGCCTCTAATACGTTCTCATCAGTTAAACTGCTGTCAACTGGCTCCCAGTTTTCACCATTCCAGTAAGCCCATGTCAGCTGTTCCATCTCCATATTCATACTCTGAACCATGGCTGGGTCAACCTCCATTCCTAGACGCGCCTGTGTGATGGTTGCGTTTGGCTCTATCTCACAGTAGAAGCCCATGTATTTTCCGGGTTCGTCTACGTCTGTGGGTTTGCTCTCACGGAGCTGAACCTGTAGCTTAAGCGCCTCACCTGAATCAACCTCAAGGCGTAGTGCCTTCTGGTTATACTGGTTCTCAGCCGAGACCTCTAACTGAAGACTGTTTGTGCAGTTCATATAGAGCCCAGTGTTCTGGAACTGGAACATAGTTGCTTGGTTACGCATCACCTGATGCGTGAATCCCTGCGGAACTATATCAGTGAAGGTATAGTTCATGGTTTTCACTCGCTGGGGCTCGCCTGAGCCTGTTTCTTCTGGTGGTCCCTGCTCTATGATGGTCCATACGCTGAAGTGGGTGGTATTTACCTCAAGGAAACCATCAGCAGTTAGCCTGCTTTTAACTGGCTCCCAGTCTGTATCGTTCCAGTAGCACCAAGTCATCCGGCTCATGTTGAAGCCAGAGCCTAGCTCTAGTTCAAGCTGGGTCATGTTCATGTAGTATCTTAGTGTGGCATTCATTGGTCCTGTGCTATTGGTTTCTATCTGCATGTACTGGTTGATGCCTTGTGCTGGTCCCGGTATGTTCTCGGGTGGAGCGCCCTTGGCGTTGAGTTGCATATGCATGTTGCGCTCGGTCTTGATGTTCATGGCTAGATATGGCATGTTCACGTCATCGTCGCTTGTGATGTTCATAGTCATGCTGCGTGTACAGTTGACCGCCATCACCATGTTCCTGAACTGGAGTAGCTGTGGTGTACCACCGGTATAGTTGTGGCGGAAATTAGAGGGAACCAGGTCGGTTCTGTTTACTCTGTGGGTTAATCCTTGCCCTAGCTCTGTCCAGTCGGTTAAGTCGGGCATATGTGGTCCGCTGGTTCCAGCTGCTTGGATCAGTGGTGCTTGAAAGTTCGCTAATATTGTTAATGTTACGAGGAGTATTGTTGTTAGTATTCTTTTCATAGTTCTCGACTGGGAATATACCTAGTTGATACTTTAGGGATGCTCAGAAACAGGATGGAATGATTGTTCCAAAAAAGAAGAGAGATTAAGAAACCTTGACGTATTTGGCTAATTCCTCGGCTTCCTCAGCCAAATTAAGCTCCTGTAGGGTCTTCTTTGTGGGTATTCCCCGTTCATCCCAGCCACGTTTCTCGTAGTAGAATGAAAGAAGCTTGTCGTACTTGGCTTCATCAAGGTGTTTGCCTTCAAGTGGTCCCTTGGGTAGCGGGTGTTTGAACCAGCGTACCGGTGGATAGTCCATCTTTCGGCTCCACTCCTCGCCGTACTCCCTTGCCCAGAACGCTCTCATCAAGGCGTATACTCTGTCGCCCATCTTCCACATCTCGTCTAGGTCCATCTTTACCCCTGTGGCTGCCTCAAAGTACTTGGGGTAGTCCTCTAGTGGGTATCCTAGCTCGATCCATGGGAACCTGCATGCTACAATGGTCTCAAAGAGTCCGCCTCTGATGCGCTGGAACTCGATTACTTTTTCAGCTTTTTCTGGTCCGTACTCGCCTCTGATGCCGCTGCTGATCTCCCAGCTGATGACCCACGCGTCCTTGTGGTGGGCACCGATTGGGCTTGTTCCGAAGCTCAAAGCCATACCCGGACAATAATGGCAGTCATATGCGCTTACCTCTAAGCCCTTGACGTGGATAGCGTAATCAGGTGCTTCTCCACCGATCTCCTTGGCTGCCGCTCTTGTGCCTTTACCGAATAGGGCGCCTTTTCCTTTCATCTCAGCCATCTCGTATAGCAGTTTCTTGGCGCCTTCAAAGTCACCGAACTTGAGGTTCATATCAACAAGACCCTTCTCGGCGCACTCCATGGCTAAGCCTATACAGCTTCCTGCTCCTATAGTGTCCAATCCAAGCTGGTCACATATCCTGTTCAAGGTACCTACCTGTGCAAGGTCGCCTATTCCGATGTTTGGTCCAAGCATTGTTACGTTCTCATAGTCTAGCTCAGACTCTATGCCTTCACTGTCGAGTATCGTGTTTCCACAGATCATGTTGCAGTTGGGGCACCCACGCTGAGTAACGGTAGCAGCGTGTACCGCGTCGCCGTTTACATTATCAATGTGCTCGAATTGTCCTTCGCTGAAGTTGCGAGTGGGTAAGGCTGATGCTGTCTGCATCATGTCGGCTGCCATCATGGTACCTACCTTCTTCCAGTAGGGGAAGGCATCAAACTTGGGTATCTTTGCGAACCCTTCCTTACCTAGCTTGGATAGCTCTTCTGGGTGAGCTGCTGGAATCTCCCGTTTACCGTTGAATATGACTGCTTTGAGGTGTTTGCTGCCCATGACTGCGCCCATTCCGGGGCGTCCTCCGGCTCTACCTTTCTGAGCGACCACAGTAGCGATGTTACAGAGGTTTTCTCCACTCTGTCCAATTATCAATACACCTGTGGCTCCGCCGTGCTTCTCTAATAGCCAGTCCTCTGTCACGTAGCTGTCCTTGCCCCAGAGGTGGGTTGCGTCTAGTATCTCAACTTTATCGTCTACAACCGAGATATAGACTGGTTTCTCTGATTTTCCTGTGACTACAACTGCGTCTAGGCCACATTTTCTCATGTTTACAGCTGCACGGGTTCCGAGGTTACCGTCTCCATATCCTCCAGTTAGGGGGCTCTTGGCGGCTACAACCATCTTGCCGCTGTTGGGCACCGAATACGCGGTGTATGGTCCTGCTGCGAATATTAGCATGTTTTCGGGTCCAAGAGGGTCTGCTCCTTGGGGTAGTTCATCCCATAGGAGTTTTACTGCGAGTCCTCTTCCTCCGATGAAGCGTTTGGCTATGTCCTCATTGTAGGTTGTTATCTTTGATGTTCCTTTTGTTAGGTCTACTCTGAGGATTTTTCCATTCCATCCCTTCATGTTTATCGGTTATCAGAATCATTGACCCTGCTTAAGCCTTTTACCATCGATAGGCAACGGTATACAAATCGCTACTATGAAAAGAACCTAGCCACCTACAACAAAGGGCATGATAACCACATCATCCTCGTCACAGAGCTTGGTTTCCACACCGTCAAGCAAATCAATGTTCTTTCCATTAACCATAATACCTAGATCTGGTCCACCCACCTTGAACTCGCCAAGATAACCTCCTCTAGTGCGTCCAGAATCTCGTTGAATATAGTTAGTAAGAGACAGCACGCTTGAGCCCTCATCAAGCTCGATGGTGTGTTTACTGCCTACCATCTCCGCTACGTCACCGAATAAGCGAACCTTGACTTGCATACCACCAGAAACAACAGCGCATGTGATAAAATTATCTTAGGGGGGGGTACCACCGAAAAAACCCTGAAGCGGCTGGTTTCGATTAAAGAAGCCCCAGAACAGCGCAGATCATCTTCTGATAAACGTAAAAAAGCGTATGAGTAACGGGGTTTTAACGACAAATGTGTGTCAAATGAAGATTAGAGGAGGATGCTTTCCCAGCGATATGTGCTGCATCCGCAGCTATCATCATCAGGATTCATCGCCTTTAACGCATGAAGAATAGCCTCAGCGGTAGGGCGACTCCAGCGTTTCTGGAAATCCCTGAACGCTGTGTTACCCTCCCAACGGGGATCAATCAAACCCTCACCATAATTGCTTACGAGTTCAATCGCCGCGTAACATGCACCGATCTCACGGGCGAAAAACACCTCGGGCACAAAGTTCATAGTCACAATGTCGATGCCCAGATTCTGGTACCTGAGTTTAATCTCCGCTGGACTCTCAAGCCTCGGACCTTCAGCTACACCCACAATTCCACGTTTGAATACCCTAGGGAATCCTGCATTCTCACAAGCCTCTACAAGGCTATCTGAAATAGTTGGACAGGTAGGCTGATGGAGCCTGTAGCTGTACCTTGGTACATCCTCGCCCTTATCTTGTAGGCTAACCATTAGCATCTGTGGACGTTTGGTAGTAAAATCCACAAAGTCATCGGGAATAACCGCATCAGCAGGATCAAGAAGCCTGTTAGAGGAGCCACAGAGGGCTGTTCCAATTATCTTCTTGACACCAGCCTTCCAAAGTACATAGAATACTCGTTCTCCGCTACTATCTGGCTCAGTGTTTCTAATCTGACGGTTTATTCCGTGGAAATCCACATAGAGGAACTCTTTACCGTCAACCTTGGCATGTGTGAAGGGCGCTGTAGGTCCAAAAGGAGTCTCAAAGACCATATTATCCTCTATTACCTCTACGCCTTCATACGCGCGGGGGAAGTTAGCGCCTATAGTGGTGCTACCGCCTAAAACCGCGATTTTTACTTCTGGAATATTACTCATACCCGGTATAACCATGGTTTCCATTAAAAGAGCTTCTAAAAACCCTTGTTTTTACCAGAAAAACCTAATATGGATCAAAAATACTCAATTATATACCAGACGGTACCTGTAATTATATAGGCTCTATAGTAAATATGGGCGATAGGTTTAAATACTTGATTGTTGGTGTATCGACACTCTTCACGTGAAGCCGTATTCCAAAAAGAATAGCAGGATTCCCGTGACTCACAAAGGTGAATAAAATTTGCAGAGATCAAAAAATGAGAATAGCCCAGATGTCTGTCCTGAATGTGGAAGCAGGCATATTGTAATTGATAGCAGGTCTGGGGAACGAATTTGTGGAGCATGCGGTCTCGTAATGGCCGATAGTATGATTAATGAAGGACCAGAATGGCGAGCCTTCAGTCAAGATGAACGTGAGTCACGCAGCCGCGTCGGAATGCCACTAAGCTTCAGTGTACACGACAAAGGCTTGAGCACAATGATTGGACAGGTCGGAAAAGACGCCTTCGGCAGATCAATCCCAACCAAGACCATGTTCCAGATGCTCAGACTCAAGAAATGGCACATCAGGTCAAGCTACCAGAGCAGCATAGACAGAAACCTAAGCCACGCAATGACAGAGCTAAGCAGGCTAAGCGACAAACTACATATCCCGAAACCAGTCAAGGAACGCGCAGCCGTCATCTACAGGAAAGCCCTAGAGAAAGGCTTGGTCCGTGGAAGAAGCATCAGCGCTATCGCAGCAGCAAGCCTCTACGCAGCATGTAGGGTAACAGGAACACCAAGAACCCTACGTGAACTCAGCGACCACAGCACCATCGACAAGAAAGACCTAGCAAGATGCTACAGGCTACTCCTAAGGGAGCTAAACATGAGCATGCCTATACCTAAAGCTCAGTACCGTGTACCAAAGATCGCGGCAAAAGTTGACATCAGCGAAAACACACAGCAGGCAGCAGTAAACATACTACGCAGAGCAGAAGACCTGAAAACCACTGCAGGAAAAGACCCAATGGGCTTGGCCGCAGCAGCGCTATACATTGCATGCGTCATGAATGACGAGAAGCGGACCCAGAAGATGATCGCGGACGCAGCGGGCGTCACAGAAGTCACCATCAGGAACCGCTACAAGGGGCTCAAGGAAGCCCTTCACTTGGAAATCTAGGTTTCCACTACACTTTTTATCCTCATTAGTACTTTTTCTAGTTATCCAGTGATAAAATTGTCAGAACCAGTGGATTATTTAACAGAGGAAAATTATAGACCAGCTTGGCTTGTAGATGGATTAACAGAAGCCACACTAGAAGCGGTCCAGTCTAAGAAACCAGAACTAATTGAATTGGGCAAGAAACTCGCAAAAGCAGAGCGCTACTATATGATTGGTAGTGGTGGAAGCTACAGCGTACAGATGCCCCTGGTGTATATTGCTGAAAAATACACCAAGGTACCAGTCTACGCCTTCAGCGGCTGGGAGTTCCTAGAACGCAGACCAGAGGCAATAGACGATAAAGCAGTGGTCATTCTAATCAGTCAGAGCGGTAAAACCAAGGAGATAGTTGAGGCTCTTGAATGGTGCAACGAGAAAGGAGCAACTACCTTCGGTTTGACCCAGAAAACCGACTCAGTCATCAATGAGAAGGCGGATATTGGCTACGGCTGGGAGGCAAGGGGAGTCACTTTCGGTAAACTCGTGAGCATGTACTATCTTTATGGCTCGATCTTCAAGGAGAAAGGCTATGAGATCGGGGAGAAAATGATCAAGATAGCTGATGGCTTACCTGAAAAAATACCCAAGATGATACCAGAGGCAAAGAAGGCAGCAAAGAGTATAGGCTTAGAGCTAAAGGACTATGACAAGATTTTCGTCCTCGGAGGAGGAATCAACTGGGGTCTAACATACCAGTTTGCACTCTGCACACTAATGGAGATGTGCTGGGTACACGGAATCTCAGTAAACTACAGCGAGTTCAGACACGGAGCACTAGAACTATTCACACAAGGCACAGCAGCAATATTCCTAAGAGGAAAAAACGAGCAGCGCAAAATAGAGGATAGCATACTAGAGTTCAGCAAAGAAAACGGCGTCAAGACCATCGTCTACGACTCACAAGGAATGGACGTTGATAACCTTGAGACACCCTTCACTCTATTCATTGAAGTAGAGTGGCTGAGCTACTACCTGAGCCTTGCACGAAACAGGCGCATGGGCGCTTGGCGGTTCTACGATAAGGTAAAATTCTAGGGCTCTCCGCCCCATCCACCGAGTCTTTTACATATCTCGGTGGCAGCAAGATGCCCAGCTTTTATTGAGTCTGGGATATTTTTCCCCATTAACCTACTGGAGAGAAAAGCCGCGATATAGGAGTCACCAGCACCCAGAGTATCCACCACCTCGACAGGCAGTGCCTTACCCTTGTAAATTGTCTCGCCATCGTAGACCATTGAGCCATACTCACCCATGGTCATCACTATTATTCCCGGGGTTTTTTCCTTGAGTTTCTTTATCACTTTCTCCGGGTTTTCGCCCTTTTTTACCAGTTCGCTTCCACTGAAGAATGCGATGTCCAGATAGGGCAATATCTCGGTTCGTGGATCGAATAACTGGTTGCTGAAGTCACAGCTCAGTATGGCGTTACTGGTTTCTCTGAGCTTCTTCACATGCTCTCTGCCAAATCCCCAGACAGTGAAATGGATCAGATCATAGTCTGTAGGATCAGGTATCTTATTGTAGGGAAGTACAGCGTTTTCCTGAACTCCTTCAATGTAATCATCGAATATCCTGTCTCCATCTCGGATGAGTATCTTTGTGACGGCAGTTAGCCCTTTTTCGACAATAATATGGTCTGTGCTCATTCCTATACTCTTTATCTGGGATAACATATAATCGCCGTAATCATCTGTGCCTACGATTCCAACATAATCTGAATCAATATCAGGATAATTTCGTGCATACACCGCTACGTTCAAGGCGTTTCCACCCGGAAACCTCTTACCAAGCTCAGTATAGTGGTCGATGCAGTTATCTCCTATCGCCAAGATTCGCATATCAAACCTATGATTTATCATATCAGTTATTGTTAACAATATTGGTAAAGATGGAACTAATTGACGCGATACGGGGACGAAGAAGCATCAGGGAATACAAGCCTGATCCTGTGCCCAAGGAGATTATCGAGGATATTTTGGAGGCAGGTAACTGGGCTCCAAGCGCCAAGAATGGTCATCAGTGGAGATTTACTGTTCTCACTGGGAAGGCTAAGGATGATTATAATATGATGTTCAGGGATCATCTGAACACATTTATAAAGAAACATGGACGCAAGGAGGCAGGTTCAGCGCCTTGGACACTTGAGATAATGGAAGAGGCGCCGGTAGTGGTTATTGTCTGGAACACCAATGAGAATGGTTGGATCACCGAGGAACATAGCGTGGCTGCTGCCATGCAGAACATCTGTCTACGGGCATATGATCTCGACTTAGGTAGTCTCTGGATAGGCGATGTTTTTTATGCCTATGACGAGACGCGAAAATACTTTGATAAGGAGTGGAAGCTAAGCGGGGCTATTACTCTAGGTTATCCGGGTACAGAAGGCAAGATACCCAAGAAGAAAACTCTCGCAGAAGTAGCCGAGTTTCTCGAATAACCTAAATCTTACCCTCCTCTCTATTCTGGGATACAATTTGGAGCTAAGCGAAGCAATACTAGGAAGACGCTCATGCCGCAGCTACAACCGCGAAAAAGAAGTTACTAAAGAACAGATACGTGAGATGCTGGAGTACGGCATCTGGGCACCAAGCGGCACCAACAGCCAGCCATGGAGATTCACAGTCCTCATGGGAGAGAAAAAAGCCGAGTTCCTAGAGATAATGAGAAAAAAGATAGAAGAAGTAAAGGACAACTTCACCGAGCAACAGCTAAACATCTACAATTGGAGTGCACTAAGCCTCGAAAAGGGATCAGCAGTTATACTGGTCTGGGACAGCAAGAAGACTTGGACGAGCCCCCAGAGCATAGGAGCCTGTATTCAGACATTCATGCTGAAGGCACATGACATGGGGCTTGGAACTCTCTGGGTCGCGGCGGTTCACATCGCAGCCGAGGAGCTAGCCAAAATGTGCAACAGAGAAGGAATGGAGCTAATTGCCGGAGTCGGAGTAGGCTACCCAAGCGATAAAATGATCGGTAAAAAAGGTCCACCAAGACTCTCTGTTGATGAGGTCGCAGAGTTCCTAGGTTAACTCTTTTCTGGTTAACAATTCTTTTAACAATATACTGCTCCTGTCTGGTACCTAGCATGACTAGGAGGCACAGAAGCGTGTATCAATTGGACTGGAAAGAACTATCCTCTTAAACGAGGACCAAATACCCAAGAAATGGATTTCTATAACACCAAGCCTTCCAGCGCCCCCGTATCCGTTAATCGACCCACCAAGTGGTGAGTCTGTTGACCCTGCGGCGCTTGAAGCAATATTCGGAAAAGAACTACTCAGACAAGAAGTATCTCCGAAGCCCACCATAGACATCCCGCAAGAGATCAGAGAAGCATACCTGCTTTGGAGACCAACTCCACTCATCAGAGCGACAAGGTTAGAGAAGTATCTTAAGACCCCGGCGAAGCTCTACTACAAGTACGAGGGAGTAAGCCCAACAGGCAGCCATAAACCAAACACAGCTATAGCCCAAGCATACTATAACATGCGGGAAGGCATCGAGAAACTCACCACAGAGACCGGTGCAGGTCAATGGGGCAGTAGTCTGGCCTTCGCCGGGTCACTGTTTGACTTGGAAATCGAGGTCTACATGGTCAGGGTAAGCTACGAGCAAAAACCTTACAGGAAAACCATGATGAAGCTCTATGGAGCGGATGTGGTACCGAGCCCTAGCACACGGACAGAGGTAGGCAAACGAATCAGGGAAAAGTTCCCCGATACTAGTGGAAGTCTCGGTATCGCCATCAGCGAAGCCGTAGAACGATGTCTGAGTCTGGAGAACACTAAGTATTCTCTTGGCAGCGTACTGAACCACGTGTTACTACATCAATCGGTGACTGGACAGGAAACCATGGAGCAGTTAAACAGCGTTGACGAGTACCCTGATACTGTTATCGGCTGTGTGGGAGGAGGAAGCAACTTCGCTGGACTCGCCTACCCCTACATAGTGGACCAAAAGAAAAGACCACCAAAGAAAACTGAGTTTATCGCGGTAGAGTCAACGGCGTGCCCAAGCATAAGCAGAGGCGAATATCTCTATGACCACGGTGACACTGGGCGGATAACACCGTTAATGAAGATGTTCACGGTGGGACATGAGTTCGTCCCCGACCCCATCCACGCCGGTGGACTACGGTACCATGGGATGGCTCCAAGCCTCAGCATGCTCATCAAACACGGACTCGTGCAACCCAGAGCCTACAATCAAGTAGAAGCCTTAGACGCAGCCGTAACCTTTGCACAACAGGAAGGAATCATTCCTGCGCCTGAGACGGCTCACGCTATCAAGGCGATGATTGACGAGGCGCTACGTTGTAAGGAGACGGGTGAGGCGAAGACGGTGGTTATCTTGATGAGTGGGCATGGATTCTTTGATATGAGTGCCTATGAGGCACATCTGAAGGGAGAGTTAAAGCCTTTCGAGTTGCCGCAGGCAAGAATAGAGAAGACCGTGAGGAGCCTCAAGGGGCTTTACCCTGACGTCTAGTTTCTCTTCTTTATCTTTTCCACTATTTTTTTCATACTAGGCGATACCATGGCGTGGTAGAAGTGGTTTAATTCAGCGTCTGGGTCTGTTTGTTTGTATTCTGATGCTTGGAGTATCATCTCGATCTTATCCGCGTCATGCACCAGTATTGACTCAAGGGTTTCATTAGCCTGATACTCTTGCCAAGTTCCCCAATATTGATCTCTAAGGGATTCAGGTAAAACACCAAGAATCTCTTTCATCGCTTGGTCCTCTAGCATAGCGTGATTATCCTGCTTCTGCATCGGAGTAATATCACCGGTCTCGGCTTCAGCTAGATCATGAAGCAAAGCCATACGTAGCACCTTCAAAGAATCAAGACCGAGACTATCACTGAGAACCAGCGCTGCAACTGCGGTACGATAGGAATGATCAGCCACTGATTCAGGGTCTTTTAAACCTGAGTCTATCCACCCTGTTCTGGGTATAGTTTTGAGTTTTCCAGCACTGGATAGAAAATCTAGCAAAGCCTTGGGTTCCATAACCAAAGTATAGAGGGGATAGGATTTAGGCTACTCGATCCCGCATATCTCGCGGATAGCCTTCATCATATGATCATTGTTCGGAGGACACCCCACAACATAACAGCCTTTCTCAGCGTTACGCGCCTGACAAGCCCCCATAATCAAAGGCTTGGAGGTGAGTCCCTCTGGTACCTCAGCGTTGCTTCCAACAACGATAACAAGGTCCCTTATCTCGCCCATCTTCTTCATCTGCTCGATATCATAAAAGACGCTGTGAATGGTGCCGTGACACGCGCTACACGCCCCATCAGTGATAACAGTCACGCCTTCCGCGAAATCTGTGCCGGAGGGAGCCCGTTTAAACTTATACGTGTATGACGTAATTGGCTCGCCCACCACTTCAACTGGTTCTGATAGGTCTATTACCCCTGCGTTATCAGCCTCCATAAGATAATCTAGTTCCTCCGCTTCGAATCCCATGATTCTCGAGGCAACGCGGTCCAGTGCATAGACGTCTTTGCTTGCTATCACTGTGTTTAGTTCGACTTTTGGTCCGAAGCTTGGCCCCAGTCCCTCCATGGCTACTATGGCGTCAAGGACAGTCAGGTCAATGGGCACAGCCTTGTTGAGGTCAATTATGCCTTTTACTACGCCGATCTTGTGGAAATTACGCTTCATATACTTGGGCAAGACGCCCTTGAGATTCTTCACACCCAACGTTACTTTGAGCTGGTCATGAGTCTTCATAACAGGAACATTGATCCTGACATCAACGTCCATGAAAGCCTCAGAAACCTCAACAGGGTCAACAAGTAAAGCATCCGGGACCGCTACCTTAACTACTGGACTCTTATCGACGTCAACAACCTCTGCCCCATACTTTTCAGCAAGATCAATGTATCCGCTGAGCTTCAACGCCTTACTGGTCTCGGTGAAGTACCCTGCACCCTCAACTATCAATATCTTACCGGCACCAGCCTCCTGACATAATCTGATAAGAGCCTCTACTACGCGTTTATCAGTGGTTACCCCGGGACCAGATAACTCACCAGTCACAACATTAGGCTTCAAGGCAACCTTGTCACCCTCTTTGACTATGGATTTTATGCCACCCAGATGGTCAACAGCCTTCTTGACCATGGTGTATACGTCTTGGTCTGATGGCTTTGTCTTACTCCTGATTACTGCGACTCTACTCAACTTGATCCTGTATAGGTTCTCAGAGAGATAATTAACATCATGGGGATAAGCCCATAAACAAAGGACGTTATAATGTGAATATGGAGAAGGGAGAAGTCAGATTCATCGGCAAGGTAACAAAGGTAGAAGACGATATATCGACCATCGAGATCAAGCCAGAGTACTGCGAAGGACTAGACAGACTCGACATGTACAAAGAGATCAAGGTACTCTACTGGTTCCACCTCAGAGATAACGAGAAACATAGAACCGTCCTAACAGTTATCCCTAGACGCCATGGTGAAACAGAGGAAAGAGGCGTATTTGCGTCGGGCAGTCCATCAAGACCTAACCCTATTGGGCTTACGGTAGTTGAGCTTCTCTCCATAGAAGGCTGTACATTAACAGTCAGGGGATTGGATGCTTTCGAGGAGTCACCTATTGTTGATCTTAAGCCCAGTCCCCACGTTTAGTGCACCGGTTACTCAAGTTTCTCTACATAGAGTTTTATTTATCCCGACTACTGATAGCCCCTGATCGTGGGACCATGAACATTGAAGAGGCTATGGACTGGGTATACAATGTAAGAAGATTCGGTCCAGACCGCTCACTGGAGCCCACACGGGAATACCTAAAGATTCTCGGAAACCCACAGCAGAGCTTCAAATCAATTCACATTGGCGGAACCAATGGTAAAGGCTCCACATCAGCCTTCATAGCCGCGATACTGGAAGCCGCAGGATACAAGGTCGGCTTATACACATCACCCCACCTTGAACGCTTCAATGAACGCATCAAGATAAACGGAGTAGAGATATCAGACACGAACGCGGCGCGACTACTAAC
>Ga0272443_10001644_pt1 | contig 31586 bp, 27 predicted proteins | sample SSMAcet12_FD_193581 | JGI IMG/M metagenome (GOLD analysis project Ga0272443, IMG submission 193581) | Marine sediment archaeal communities from Little Sippewissett salt marsh, Falmouth, MA, United States - SSM-Acet-12 | ecosystem: Environmental > Aquatic > Marine > Wetlands > Sediment ... | reverse complement strand
CCCTGCGGTAAGAATACTCTCACCGATCCAATTGAGTTGACGGGGGCAAAAAAACGTTGGTCATGAATGGGCACCGAATAGTTGAGATGTCCCTCCACCGATTCGTTAACCATTATTTTGTATTTGTATGTGCCTCTCCAAAAGTCGACCGTACTATTTATGGGCACTTCTTCACCCTTTGAATCAAATAGCCGAATCTCGGATTTGACGGGGAGCGTAACGTTGAAGTTGCTGCCTTCTACTGGCAATATAATTTCAGCTTCCGCCCTGCTGAGACGATAGGTGGTCCCGTTGAACTGATCCCACGTATCGGCTTGAACGGGGGCAGTTGAAAACAAAGGCAATAACAATATGATCGCAACCAACACCGTTGAGTTCACATACATTCTACTCGTTTCTAATCACATCCTTAACCAAATCATCTTTCGTATTATAGCCGAGAACTCAGAATAGTGCTTAACGATACCGAATAGGTCAAATCTCAAACTATCGAGAGTTTGAGATTATAGTCGAAAACCAATTAGATGATGCTAATTGTTTTTCGTCAGAATAGTGTTTACCGATACGAGTAGGCTAAATCTCGAACTCTTGCGAGTTCGGGATTAATCCGAAAGGTATCGTTAAACACTATAACCCGAAAGGTATCGTTAAACACTATAACCTGAACTCCTATACCTTTACATAAGACCGGCTGGGTTAAAAAGCTTGAGATCCATTGCAGATGGGATTCAAGATGATTTCCGAAGAGCGCGGAAAGTGCGAACTGTTCGTGAGGAGATTTAAACCTCGTGATTTTTCAGAAGTGGTGATGTTGGACGCCATAGTCGATGGCGATCATGATCCCTACTTATTTACCTTCTTTTACGAAAACTATCCCACAACGTTCCTGGTGGCTGAAGTGAAAGGCACAATTGTGGGCTTGATAATGGGATTCAAGCAATCCCCCATGGAAGGGAGGATATTTTGGTTAGCGGTACGACCCGAATACTGGGGACGAGGAATAGGAAGAGAACTTATGAACTGTTTGTTAACGACTCTAAAAAGACTGGGTATAATGAGAGTAATTTTAGAAGTCAGATGGGGCAACAAAAAGGCCCAGATGCTCTACAAAGACCTTGGTTTCGGAGTGGTAAGTTGTTGTCCAAATTACTATCCAGACGGTGAAGACGGCATCATTATGATCAAACCATTTTGATGTAAAATGTAACGAATATTCAAGCTCGAATAAGCAAATTCTATTCTATGCCATGCTGTGTTATTTTGAATTCTGCGGTAATGCCATCAGGCTGAGACCTATGCTTCATCAGTCGAGCTTTTCTTCTACCTTCACTCAAATTTTCTAAAGCTATCACAGTTTTGCAGGCATGGCTCATGGCCATTCCCCCCAAAGGCCTAAGATTACCGCTCTCAATTTCCAAATAGACCTGATTGGTAATCACCACAGGAATGCGATACCTCCTAGCAATCTCTTGGAGATCTCCAAGTTGTGATGCAAAAGACCGATGAATAGATCGGTTATCGTCACCTTCCAGGGCAGCCCTGTAAAGAGCAGTGGCAGAATCCACCATAAGAAGCCCAAAATCCTTGTTCACAATCTTGGACGAGTCCCTAATGGCCACTTGTTGCTGTTCCAAATTGAAGGGCTCAAATACCACGATCTTTGTGGCCATCTCTCTGGCATCGGCTCCTGCTACCTGTTTAAATCGATCCACCGAAAACCCCTCCGTATCGATGAAGATCACCTTAAAGCCACTAGTTATGGCCTGAACTGATAGCTGCAAAAGTATGTTGGTCTTGCCAGAACCCGCTTCGCCGTATATTTGAGTTATGATTCCAGGCTCGAAACCTCCGCCCAAAAGGCTATCCAAGTCTCCACAACCCGACGATAACTTGTTGCGCATTATCTTTCCATCCAGATTCTCAAGGCAGTTTTATCTTTAAACTTGGAGCAATCATTTCTATTATAGTCGAAAACCAATTAGATGATATTAATTATTTTTCGCCAGAATAGTGCTTAACGATACTTTTCGGATTAATCTCTAACTCTTGCGAATTCGAGATTAATCCGAAAGGTTTCGTTAAACACTATAACCCAAAAGCTCCTCAAGCCGTTGCATGGCTTCAATATCCCTGGGGCCACCGCAGCGACCGATGATTCGCCTGAGCCTAATTATCTCGTCGTAGTATAGATCGCTTTCCAAAGCAACGTACCTGGTGGCAGCCACCGCAGCTTCAATTACCAAGTTCGTCCCTCTATTTATGGATCGAAAGTCCTTCCAGAGAACCTCTCCTTTAACAAACTGGAGTCTAGGTATGGATATGTCCACTTGGGTGGGATCACATTTGAAAAAAGCCCATGTTTCTGCGTCTTTCAATGTCAAAACGCCCTGACGACGAACGAACTGATCTTTAGAAAGATCGCTCAGGGCAGTTTCCACAATAATTAAAGGATCGTGGACTACATTGGCCACGAATTCTCCTTTTGCCATCACGTTCTCATAGGTATGTGACCCAGCGAACAACCTTACAGTCAAATTATCGTCTTTCTTTATGACGCCCATTGGTGCGGCGTTAAAAACGCCGTCTTCGCTTTCTGTGGTAGCTATAATCTCGTTTATACCATCGAATATGCCAAGTTGATCGATCTCTTTAAGATCGCATATCATCGTTCATTCTCTCCTAAGGATAGTACCCTTCACCAGGGCTATGAACAGCGCCGATGCAATCAAATCCGCAGTAGATCCGGGGTTCACATCTTCTTTGATGAAAGACTGATCCAAAATTATTGCTTGGTTGAGGACCTCTTCGTGATTTCCATCCAGAGCCAATCCAGCCCTCTTGGATATTTCCTTCGCTTTTTTTAAACCGAACTTGGAGCTTACCAAGCTGTCAGGAACCTCGGCCAAGGCCTCCAGATAGGTTAAAACCACATTGTCGTTGAGGCCATGTTTAGACGCTTTATTTTCCATGGATTCTGCCAATCGGAAGCTTCTCTCAAAGACCGTAGCCCACTCTCTGGCCACTAGATCATGACCTTGTGATAATTTCATCAAGTCGAGAAGGGTTTTACCCCGTCTTCGCACATTCTCAACTGAAGAGGGATCATCTAAACTCATGTCCTCTACACTGGTCACCCTTGCCCCTGCTAACTGAAAAGCGGCGTAAAAGTTCACAGCATCCTCTACAGAGGATTCGTTCAAAACGCGGTGCAGTTCGTCTCTAAGGTCATCTTTAGAATGATTTTCAGGCGGCAAGTTCCCGGCAGCCATGGTCAAAGGAATCAAAAGAGTTAGAGAACCAAAATGGGTATTTTCTACCAAATTCCATCCTCTCCAGGAAGAGACTGACTCCAACATCAATTCGCCTAAAGTTCCCTTACGACTAGCTGCCTTTTTGAAGCTTGGATAAGCAGACACGGCACTAATTAAAAAATGTTGAAAATTGATTTCATCAAAGTCGTGGCATCGGTCCACGTTTCCCGGTTTAGGGCTGGAAGACAGCTCTATGAGCATTGCCAACTGAGCCGTTTGGGCCACTCGATCAGAGTTCATGAATTCAACAAATCCTCCGCCAGTTTCTTTTTGAGCTTCATGTAGCTGTTAGGGGAGAGACCTGTTCGTTGCAATACAGAGTCTCTCATGAAACAGGGCTTTGTGATCTTACAACACCATACCAAACTACCAAAACACGTACCATCGCCATGTTCCAAGGGAGTGCCTTTGGCCAACTCCATTTTTTTGGTCGCGAATTCCTTGGGAGACATGCCGATCTTATGTAAGGTTCCGAGAACTGGACAATCCTTTACCGGAAGGCAACAGAAGGCCAAAGCACGCAGGTCACCGCCAGAACAGATGTGTTTGGGAGCGTTGTACCAGCCAGTAATATCATCGAATTTTTTAATAACTTCGGCCAACCATACTGCAAATTCGGGATCTGTACAATCGCTCAGTGAAATCAAATCCGCACCCATCGAGAAGATCGATTTTGCCTCTTCGAAGTCTTTCACATCGCAACGGGCCATGATGGCAGGAGCACCTGCATTAGACGCTTTTTTCAAAATCTTCAAGCCAACGGCGCCCAAATCGATTAGATCGACATGAACCATATCTACACTAGATCCTTTAAGCCGCTTGACGGTTTCTCCTAAATCATCGATAATTTGTGGTTTTATCTTCACCGAAAGCGTGGCACCAACGCCTTTCACGTCCTTTATCATATCAACAACTTGATCCAACTTAGAAAAGGGCGTGCAATCCATTTCCAGCAGGCATCTTTCTTTGACAGCCAATTTAGCGGCCTGTATTATACTTTCGCGGTTCCATGCAATTACCGAGAACCCAATGGCAGAAGAGGTAGTATTTGCCTCACTTATTGCCTTTTCCAACTCCGGTAATGATGTATTTTTTAGATTGAAACTGCTAAGCATCATTAAACCCGCAAAATCACCGAAGCTGCGCAGTGATTCGAAGCGATTGTTCGATGATATGATCGCAATGGGGTTATCCAAATCTAAATATCCGATTTTCAACATCGATGTCGGGCCTCAAGTTGAGTACTCTATACGACATATCAGTTTTTCGGCTCAGCGCCATTTGAAATTAAGTGCTCTAGAATTCTGGCATATGGTGGATTATAATAATCATATTCTGTGGATAGAACCCCATTTTTCTCAGATAAGTTAATCTCTGCATTCATTTATATGAGAGAAAATCGTAGATATAAGTAAAAGGTGGTATTCTATGGTATCTCTGAATGTGAATGCAGAAGCTAAGGCCAAAGTACAGGGTAGCGAAGATGCTGAGAAGTATCCCATAGTGGCTCAGGTAAAAGGATCTGAGAGAGACGGGGGCCTCAAGGTGGCAGTAGACGTGAAATCGCCCATTTCTGCTAAGGTGGCAGGCGATGCCGACAATCCCATAGCAGTTGCCGTCCCAGATATTCAAAAGATCGCGGATTCCATCGCCAAGATCGGCGAAGGCATAATCGTAGGAATCGCCAACGACGAAAAACGCCCGCTTAAAGTTGCGTTAGGCCGAATCCCTGTCGATCTGACCGTTTCTGTTACCTCTCCGAAGGACGAATCAGTGCTAACGGTCAACATAAAGGGATCCATAGGCGACTGATTTAATTTTACGACTCGAGGATAATGGAGGTTATAGTCGAGAAACAATTAGTTTCAACTAATTGGTTCTCGCCAGAATAGTGTTTAACGATACGAATAGGCCAAATCACAAACTCAATATAGTTCTAGATTAATCCGAAAAGTATCGTTAAACACTATAATTCGAAACATTCAAATCCTTGTGAAGTACTCAAACGAGCATAACAATGTTTGATATTAACTTCTTATATTCCGTTCCGGGCGGGCTCGCTACCTTTCTGCTAGCGATGTCGCCGATCTTCGAGTTGCGTGGCTCCATACCGGTGGGGATAGGTGTTTACGACCTCAGTCCCATGAACGCTTATCTAATTTCAGTAGTTGGAAATATCATTCCCGTTATTTTTCTTCTTTTATTTCTACAACCGGTAGCCAATTATCTGATGCGATTTCGTTATGGAAAGATCTTCTTTGACTGGCTATTTTCGCGCACGTACAGAAAACACGCAGAAAATCATCGAAAATATGGCCTGTTAGCACTGATCTTCTTCGTATCGTTACCGCTCCCTGTAACTGGCGCGTGGACGGGATCGGTAATCGCATTTTTATTTGGGCTGAAGTTCAAATACGCCTTTCCAGCCATTGTTTTGGGCATATTTATTGCAGGGGCGATTGTAACAACCTCTGTGGTGGGAATAGAATTTCTCATATTTCGGTGAGATGAAAGATGTAGCGCGAGCCTTTAAGCTCGCACCAATCTCCATTTTATTCAGTCGGCTTGGACAGGCCTGGTTAGAGGTGCATTGTCAACAGGTGAATCTGCTATGAAATAACTCACTTGATAGGGCACATCCCCTTGCCCATCACCGTTTTCATCGGGCTCTTCGAAGGAGGGACGAAACGCGCTAGCCCAAAAGTTGCCGTCCCAGTGGTTGTTGGCAAAATTCGGCGTTTCTGACGCGAATTCGCTAATCCCTTGCACTGCGTTTTTGCCGTTGTAAATGAAGTTGTTGTTAGTGATATCGTTGTCTTCCTCTTCCACTCTAATGCCCACATCGTTATTAGCAACCGTGTTTCCGGTTATCGTGTTCCCCGTCCCTGCAATCAGTATGCCCATGTCCGAATCAGATATTACGTTGTCAACGATTAGGTTATATTCCGTAAACGCTCGGATCCCTGCCAATTGGTTTGAATCGGTGCTCAATCCAGAAGCGCTGATCAAGTTGTGACGCAGGGTGTTGTTGCTGCTGAAACTATCAAACCGCCCCACAGTTATTCCTTCCTTTGAATTCGAAAGGTCGTTGCCATATACGATGCAGTCTTTAGAGAAAGACAAGATGATTCCCTGGCCACCTTCATAGATCTCTGAATTTTCGATCGTGGACCCTGATGACCCGGCCAAAAATATCCCCGACGCTTTAACGTCTTTAATTTCAGCCCCGGTGCAGTTCAAGAGCCACAGGTAGCCCGCCTCCAAATTCTGGAGTTTTAAATTGCCTTCATCTCGGTAATAGAGAACATCTCTTCCATCAACTGTGCTGTTCTTTAGGTGAACCTGAAACTCGTCAAGATTGAAATCCAGTATCAAAAGATCTGTTTTGATCAAGTTTATCTTTTCAAATTCGGCCTTTGAAGAATCGAGAGGGAAGAAGGTGCAGTTATACGCTGTTACGTTACGAAGAGTAGCGTTAATTGATGACATGACCGCGAACTCGCCATTTTCCACACGACAGTTCTCCACAAGGCTATTGGCAGCGTTCATGACCGCAAGACCCCCGTTGGCTTTACACCCACTGATCAAATAGACGCCAGACTGGGGCGGGTTGTTGGTAACCAAAATCTCTCCGTTTGTGGTGGTACAATTCTCTATATAGCCTTTCTCAACCCCCTCTAAAATTATCGATGGAACTTCGCAACCTTCGATCCGAACATTTTTCGCATTTTCAATGATTATACCCTGAAAGCCCATGTATTCTGGGTCGTACCGTCCACTGAGGTCTTTAATGGTACAATTTCTCACCATCAAATGAACATCAACATTTTCTATTACGATGCCATTTCCTACGTGGTCTTCCAGATTTAGGTTCTCGATCAAATACGGATCATCTACCGTTCCGCTCCCAACGATCTCATAATCCTTGAAGTCCTCATTGCTGGATATGTAAATGTAGTTTTCAGCAAAGGGAAAAGTCATCGAATCTACGTTCAATTCAGGCACAGAAACTCCTTCAACAAGGCCGACTAAAGCAATTAGGCCTATAACTAACCCCATTTTTTTGTTCAATTTTATCACACCCCATTTTAATAACACAGAATCCAACTAAAAAATCGTCACCATCGTTTCAATCAGGTCCCAACTTAATCAACCACAGATCACGACCCTTGCCATAAGAATCGGCAACGCACAAAACGATGTAACCACCATCTTTCGTCTCTTTGGCAAGGCCATGTTGATAATTTAAACCCGGCGTTTCGAAGGTCTTGCGCCAAAGCTCATTTCCTTCAGAATCAATCTTTATGATGAAAACGTCACGCCCTCTGTCATCCAAAACAGTACTGCTTTCCACCATGGCGAGGCCTTTTAGGAGATCGATGGAATCTCCAGAAATTAAATAACCGCCATCGTTAGTATTCTGAATTAAAACGCCAACATAGCTGCCATTTTCGTATTCGAGGGTATTCTCCCATTCCTCATTTCCTTCGGAGTCGGTCTTTATCAACCAAATGACGTCACCACTAATTCCCAAATTATCGACCCTTGTGCGTCCCATTAGAAGGTAGCCACCATCTTCAGTTTGTAGAGCCGATACGCCATTATCTCTTCTAAATTCGCCAAAGGTCCGGTTCCATAATTCGTGGCCCTCAGGATCAGTTTTTATAAGCCAAAGGTCAAAGTTACCGTTTCCGTAAGAACTGGTGCTTCCAAATAATATGTAGCCAACATCGTCAGTTTCTCGGACCGACCCGAAATAATCGCTTCCTATGCCGCCAAAGGTTCTGTTCCAAGATTCGTTGCCCTCAGGATCAACCTTTATAAGCCAAAAATCAGAGCTGCCATCTGTACCATAAGATTCCGTATCGCCCCCTAAAACGTAACCACCATCTCTGGTTTTCAGAAGGTCGCGAGAAAGATCGGTCTTTGATCCCCCGAAAGTCTTATTCCACTCTTCGAGTCCTTCAGAGTCCGTTTTTATCAGCAAGAGGTTGAAGTCATCAATAGCGTCATCTTTTGTGCTGCCCAATAGCAGGTATCCACCATCGTCCATCTCCAGAACTTCGCTACTGAAATCACTTTCATCGCCTCCAAAAGTTCTGTTCCAAAGCTCGTTTCCTTCATAATCGGTCTTTATGAGCAAAAGATCATTTTGACCTGATCCATAGGATGCTGTAGATCCGGCAATTACATATCCGCCATCTGTTAGCTCCAAAACGGAGTAACCCCAATCAAGAGCGTTTCCCCCAAATGTGACGTTCCACTCCTCAACTGGTTGTCCAAGGGCAACCAAGGTTAGAAACATCAGCAAGGCCAATCCAAAAATCAATGCTCGTCTCATAACGTATCCACTCCTGTAATTTACACCTAAGGATTAACAAATACCATGAGCTTATATCATCGGTAAACCTCAGCTCAATAACAAGATCTGTTGAAGTACAACTAACCAACTAACCCCGATTAACGTATTCACTAACCCCATTTTCTGAAGCTGTTTTATTGCATATAAACGTTTTGAAGGTGTTCGCTAAAAACTTCAATATACAAAGCAATTCGTAATATATAATTAATATATCCTCAAATTTTGTTTTGTTCGTCATGAATATTGCATATTAAAGAAATACAAAACTCTTATATAAATTAATATTTTTAAAATGATTTACCGATAATATTATATAAGATAATGATAATACTGGAAAGCGGGGTTTAGTTTGGAAGTTATTGAAATTGAACGAAACGGGAAGAATTTCGGCATTTTTCACTGAAAATCTGCCGTCCTGATCAGTTTAACTTATAGTGTTTAACGGTACCTTCCGACTATAATCTCAAACCCTTGTGGGTTTTAGATTTGACCTGTTCGTATCGTTAAGCACTATTCTGGCGAAAACCAATTAACATCATCTAATTGGTTTTCTACTATAACTTTAAACTGAGGTTCGTTTCAGATACGATAACTCAACTCGCCCTTAGGTGTATGAATCGGAGTGGTGGTAAAGATATGAGAAAGACGATCTTAGCAATGGTGGCTTTAATCGCAATGTGCACCTGTACCCTAGCACAGGACGAAGTCGAAGGCGCGGTACCTGAATCAGTAGTTATGCGATTTTTGGCGCCAATTAATTCCGGAGTCCCCGATCTAGAGAATACCCAAATCCTTGTCGGAAAGCTTCCTGACAATATGCCAATAAAACTTCCCATGCCCGAAGACGCGAAGATACTCGGCAGTTTGATAAAAGGCGATGAAGGCATTGAGGTCATACTGGATGTAAATCAAAATCCAGAAGATGTCTTGGATTTCTACAAAACGAGTCTAGCTGCAGATAATTGGAGCGAAGTTGACCGATCGGGGGGGTTTGTCTGGGAAGGCGACAAAATCACCTTCTGCCAGGGAGTAACAAGCCCTGCATTGTCCATTGGCATATACGAAATTGAAGACGGTCCTACAGATGTACGTATAACTGTGAACACCGACCGAGACACTTCGCCGTGTATCAGAGACGTATACGATTGGCATAAGCCTCTACCAAAATTGGCTGCACCCCCTGGTGCCAGACAATATGGCACAGGTGGCAGTTATATGGGCAGTAGCACTACTGAGTCAACAACGTTAGCAACGGATTTGAACAGCACTGCACTGGAAGCCTATTTTGCAGATCAACTCAAAGAGGCAAACTGGACTAGGATTGGCGGAGGACAAAACGGACCGCTTGCCTGGAGCACGTGGGAGCTTACAGATGAAAACGGCATAAAATGGAACGGTCGATTATTGACCCTGGAGATTTTCGAATCGGATAAACTGCGATGGGTGGTGTTGCAGGCCAGTTTAGCAGAAGCATATTAAGAATTTAACACCAATAAACATACCATATTTTTTTAATTATAGTGTTTAACAATACTTTTCGGATAAATCTCAAACTCGCAATAGTTAGAGATTTGGCCTATTCGTATCGTTAAGCACTATAAAATGATTGCCAAGCGTTTTCGAATCGTCAGACGATTCGACATATTTTATTTTATACTTTGATTTCATGGAATTTAATCACACAATTTTAACTATAATTGTTATGCATTTGTGTTAAATAATTCAATTTTTTATTCCATCCTGGTAAGTTGTAATTACCCCCCAAATGAAATGATATTCATATCTAATAAATATACGTATATATTCGCTAATTATGTACTATTTTCTATATAACCAAAATTGATATATGTATGTGTGCTTTAAGCAGGCAAATGCCTCCGAAGAAAAAAGTACTCTTCGTTTGCACTCACAACTCGGCTCGCTCTCAGATGGCCGAACGCCTTCTGAACTACCTATACGGCGACCGCTATGAGGCCTACAGCGCAGGAACAAAACCTATGCCGATTGATCCCCTCACCACAAAGGTTATGGCCGAAAAGGGTTTCGATCTATCACTTCATCGCCCCAAGAGTTTAGAGGACTTAAAGTGCCTAAAATTTGATTTTGTGGTTACGCTCTCTGACCGAGCTTTAGAGACATGTCCCATATCCTCCAGTGGAAAAACGATAATCCATCAGGAGTTCGAAGACCCGGTAGATGCAAACGGAAGCGATGAAGAGCGATTGAAAGCCTTTCAAAGGGTGAGAGACGAAATTCAGTTTTGGATCGTAAACAGATTTGTTGAACAAACCCTCCACATTATTTGAAGTATCTCTTTCTCCAATATCGGCCGGGTAAGCTTTATCTAAGCTCACCCCTGCCACCACAACGAAGTTCACATTAATTAGAATAATATTTATATATTTAATCTTAATTTTACACATACCAAACTTCTATATAAATTTAAGTCTCATATGGAACTAAAGTCCCTTTGCAAAAATCGTCAATCATAAAGATATAGTGTTTAACGATACCTTTCGACCAAATCTCGAACTCTCGATTAGTTTGAGATTTGGTCTACCATATCGTTAAACACTATTCTGGCGAGAACCAATTAGTATCATCTAATTGGTTTCAGACTATACTTGTCCCTTGTCGCTTCAACATGCTAAAAATATGGAGAAGAAAATGGCGCTTCGCTTGATAGAGGTCATTTTACCTCATAATATGAAAACGACACTGGAAGAGGCCTTGAGTGACGAAAAACTCCCAATCTTAAACATCTGGATTCAGCCTCTTTTTGGTATCTGGGAAAAACCGGTGAGGGGCATTTGGGAAAAAAGCTTCTCTGAAAACCTCCTCATGATTAAGATACTACTTCCAGCAGAAGACGCAGAAGGCGTATTGGACTTTTTAGCGGAGCGTTTTTCAGATGAAGACCATTTCAGAATAGTCCTTCTTCCAGTGGTTGCATCCTTGCCTCGTTATAACTCTGAGGTTGAAGCGATTCCTATAGTCTCTGATACGGAAGCTTACGAAGATCAGATAGAAAAGCCTTCTAAAAGCAAACATAAGCGAATCAGCCGAGAAGAACTATATGAGGAGGTGAACAAAACCACAGATATTTCTTGGATTTTCTTGTTTATGGTGATATTATCATCAATCGTAGCCGCTGTTGGCGTAATGCAAGACAACGTAGCGGTTATAATAGGAGCCATGGTGATAGCACCCCTTCTGGGCCCAAACGTAGCTCTATCATTGGCGTCCCTTCTCGGCGATTGGGATTTGGGTAGGCGCGCTCTTGAAGCGATTATACTGGGAATTGTCACTGCAATCGTAGTATCGTTCTTTTTGGGATTTGTGCTTCCGGTAAATCCAGACTCTTCAGAGATCGCCTCCAGAACATCGGTGGGCTTAGGGGACGTGGCACTGGCCTTGGCCGCTGGGTGCGCTGGTGCTTTGGCCTTTACCACAGGAGTTTCGGCCACCCTCATCGGTGTGATGGTGGCAGTCGCTCTTCTTCCCCCACTTGTGACATCTGGATTGCTCATGGGCTCCGGCCACGAATCTTTGGCCACGGGAGCAGTGCTGCTATTCACAGCTAATTTAATCTGCGTAAATTTGGCCGGAGTTATCTCCTTTTTTGCCCAGGGGATAGGGCCCGCTGGGTGGCTAAATGCCAAAAAAGCCAAAAAATCGACGTGGGCTGCCATATTAATCTGGCTTTTGATGCTTACAGTGTTGGTAACTATAATTATATCTCAGGAGGGATGGGGTTGAAACTCAACGAATTGCGTTGCCAGAAATAGCGAAAAAAAACATTAAAAGCATTTGCGGTGACTATTGCCACCGCTTTATAGTGTTTAACGATACTTTTCAGACAAATCTCGAACTCGCAAGAGTTAGAGATTTGACCTATTCGTATCGTTAAGCACTATTCTGGAGAAAACCAATTAGTATCATCTAATTGGTTTTCGACTATAAATAGCTTAAATTTATCAGGAAAACATCCCGATGGATTCGTCCAATGGTTGTAACTCTTCGCCTAGTACTTTGTCCATCGCCTTTTCGAAGTCCAATTTGGTTACGAACTTGCCACCCCTCCTTATGGCCATCATTCCGGCTTCCACAGAGATGGCCTTCAGATCAGCACCGCTTGAGCCTTCGGCCTCTTTGGCAAAAGCCTGAAGATCTACTTCGGGGCTAATTTTCATATTCTGGGTGTGAATAGTGAGGATTTTCAGACGCCCTTCAAAGTTGGGCATGGGTATTTCAATTATCCTGTCGAAACGACCAGGCCTTAACAGCGCGGGGTCCAAGATATCGATCCTATTGGTGGCCGCAATGACTTTTACATCCCCTCTCATTCTGAAACCATCCAACTCGGCCAGAAGTTGCATCATGGTCCTGTTCACTTCGGCACTGCCTGTGGTGCCATCATGGGTCCTTATGCTTCCCACGGCGTCAATTTCGTCTATGAAGACTATAGTGGGTGCTTTTTCCCGTGCCATCTGGAATATGTCACGTACCAGTTGTGCACCTTCTCCGATGAACTTGTGAACCAATTCGCTTCCAGACATATGGATAAACGTGGCCTTGGAATGGTGGGCCACGGCCTTGGCAATTAAGGTTTTGCCGGTTCCTGGTGGGCCATAGAGCAGAACGCCTTTTGGTGGTTCCACCCCAATTTCGGTGAAGAGCTCAGGTTTGGTCAATGGAAGTTCAACAGTTTCACTGACTTCTTGTATCTGCTCTTCTAGTCCACCAATTTCGTCATAAGCTATATCTGGTGCTTCGAGCAGTTCCATGATTTTGGCTCTGGCGTCCACTGCTTTATCCATAATCTTGACGATGGTCAGGGAGTTGTTTATGGCGACTCTAGTGTTTGGCTCCAATTCTTTCATGATCTCTGGAGCCGTGTTGGTCATGAACTCTTGGTTGTTACCGTGCTGTCGAAGAATAACGTAATCGTCGCCCATCTCTACGACAGTTGCTAGAAATAGGGGCATTCTGCGGAGGAGGGCATTTTCCTTTTTGAGCCGCTCCACGTCCCTCATGTATTTCTTTTTGGATACTAAAGCTTCCACTAACTTTGCTTTTGTTTCTTCTTTCTCCAATCTGAGGGTCTCAACATCTTCCATCAAATTCTTATTTTCATCTTCCAGTGATGTAATCCTCTTCGAATATAATTCTTGTATTGATTCTAGATCTGATGTAATTGTTGACTCACTCATGTAATAATCGTCATCGCTCTTCATGAATATAAATTATACCCTCAAAAATTAACACTATCAATATAAATTTGTAACAATCATTGAAGAACCACATTGCTCAAACGGAAAACCGCGAGTGTATAATGACGATTTCTTCATAAGAAAGTTATGGTTTCACATGCAGTACATCGACTATTACACAGGATAATGATCAAAGTTAGGGACTAGGGATTGGAAATTCGCCTAATCACCCTGTGCATCTTTCTTTGCCTGTTTGACTCTCTGCTTGGCGTTATATCCAGTAGCCTTCTCAAGAAAGTCTCTAAATCGCTTATTTGTATCCAATATCACTTCTTCGCGTGTGTCAGGGTTAGACTCGGTGGTCACAAAGAGTCGCTTCTCTTCGATCCATACTTCTACCTTGCTAAGTGCACCATAGCTGATTTGCAATTTTCCATCTTCTTCGTGAATCTCAGAGGAGAATTCTTCCTTCAAAACCCCTCTGATCCTCTCGATATCTGGCCGAAAACCTCTTTTGAACTTGTAATCCATGTGCCCGGCCAGGTTGTTATTCAATTATAGATCTTTCGAGTCAATCAAACTTCAGATCTGAGCATAAGATGCTGCACTTCCTAGAGCCTCTTCAATGCGCAGCAGCTGGTTGTACTTGGCATTCCGCTCGCTTCTAGCAGGTGCACCTGTCTTCAACATCTCTGCGCCAAGCGCCATTGTAACGTCGGCCAATGCAGCGTCTTCAGTTTCGGCGGACCGATGGCTTACCATGATCTTGTAGCTATTTCTGAAGGCCATTCTGGCCGCGTCAAAGGCTTCGGATACGGATCCTATTTGGTTCAGTTTGAGAAGCAATGCATTGGTGGCCTTCATTTCGATTCCCTTGGCCAAACGTTCCACATTGGTCACGTAAATGTCATCGCCCACAATGATTGTATCCTTCAACCTGGCGGTCAATGCCGCGAAGTCCTCGAAAGCATCTTCGTCGAAGGGATCTTCTATGGCGATGATGGGATAAGTCTCCACCAGATCTGCATAGTAGTCGACCAGCTCTCCCCCTGATAGAGTCTTTCCGTCGATGGCGTAAGAGCCGTTCTTGTAAAAGCTAGAGGCCGCCGCGTCCATTCCAATTCCTATCTCTTCTGAATAGCCCGAAGCATCCATGGCAGCCATCAGAGAATCCAGCGCATCGGTGGTCTTGTTTAGAGGTGGTGCGTAACCGCCTTCATATCCCACGTTGGTGGCACCTGCACCATATTTACCCTCAAGAATATTTCCCAACGCGTGGTAGGTCTCTGCTGCCATGCGCAATCCTTCTCTGAAATTATCTGCACCCTTGGGCAGAATCATGAACTCTTGGATGGCCAAATCGTTGCCTGCATGCTGACCACCGTTCAAGACGTTCAAAGATGGAACTGGTAAGCGAGTGGTGTTCACACCACCCAAATATCGGTACAATGGAACTTCTAAGGTTTCTGCGGCCGCCTTGGCTGCGCCCAAGGAAACACCCAGTATGGCGTTGGCACCAAGATTTCCTTTATTGGGTGTGCCATCCAATTCAATCATGAGCTGGTCAATGCCCCTTTGATCGAGGACATCTTTCCCGATTAGTTCAGGAGCTATTACTTCATTTACGTTCTTTACGGCTTTCAAAACGCCCTTTCCCATGTACCGGTCGCCGCCATCACGCAGTTCCACTGCTTCGTGAGTACCTGTCGATGCTCCTGAGGGTATGGCTGCTCTGCCGAATCCATAGGCCGTCGAAACGTCGACTTCAATGGTGGGATTGCCCCGAGAGTCCAAAATCTCACGGGCGTGAATTTTCTTGATTTCAAAAGTCATAATAGACCACTGGGCAAACCCTTCGTGAGTAGATTATATAACCTCTTTGGGGGTGTTGAAATGTTTTTAGATGCCGTTACGGCGGAAAGACGTGGCCGTAGAATTGAAGCCAATATGCTCAATATGAGGACTTCTCTACTGAAAACTTATAGTCAAATTGTGGCAGTGCAATTTGACAATTTAATTTAATTTGTTATTATAGTGTTTAACGATACCTTTCGGACAAATCTCTAACTCGCAAGAGTTAGAGATGTGGCCTATTCGTATCGTTAAGCACATTATTCTGGCGAAAACCAATTCGTATCATCTAATTGGTTTTCGACTATACTTAGGGTGTGGAGGGTCACGAATACCCCGGCCTTTAGGTTGGGGTTGAAGTTAACTCCCGCCCGTTTTCGTGCACCTCTAAATCGATAAAACATTGGTGACTTTTCGGAGAAAACTGAAAGCAGAGTTTCAAATGCCCGCTTTATCTGAAGCCGACGCCGCTGATGCTGAAAGTTTCTTGTTGGACATGTTGAGCATATTCCCTCTTCTAGGGTTAACCGTATTTGAAAAAGCTCTCGGAACAAAGAGCAGATCCAAGCACTTCTTCTCGATCGAGGCGAAGGGGATCTCCGCAAAAGGTTATGAGAATCCAGAGGGTTTCATAGTCCTCCAAGGATCAACGGCAGTTTGTTCCGAAGTAGCATCAATTCATCGCTATCTCTCTGAACTAAGGAAATTCAATCGCAGGGCGTCTTGATATCTCATGGAGATCACCTTGAGTTTTCGCAGGATTATCTATTCAACTCGCCTTCTACTGCTGCAGGAGTCGTCCAAGGCAGATCGGCCAATGGGCGAATCGACTGGAAAGATCATCTAGGTAGGACTCTCAAGGAAATCCAAGAGGAAAAGATGAGAACATCCGGTTAGGCAAATCTCCTTCGAGTTACCTGACATTCAAGGGTCCAGGTATATTCTATGCAATTCGAAAGAACCGGCTGAAGGATTATAGGCCTAGCATACTAGCATCGCTAAAATGCACCATCATAAATCTCAGCTCCAAACTCCAGAGCCTCTTCGACGGCGGTGAGATCCTTCATCAGAAATATCCTTTCCGTTGGAGTCTCGGTATGATCGACCGAGTTCTTCAGCACGGGCGCATACTTGCTGAACTTGCCCAGCTTAACCAAATAGCCGCTTAGATCTTCAATGGGATAAGGGTCGAACCCGTTTCGTTCTAGCAGCTTGAAACCATTGTTCCTTTCGCCGAGGGTCTTGAGTGTTCAGGGAGCCCTTGTTGGCATTTTGGTTACACTATACATCAGAAGGTATTCATAATCGACAACAGCACTACCATAACCGGATCATATAATCCCACCAAAGGCACCAACACCAAAAACGACGAGAATATGCTGGTGAAGGATCTAGTGGTGGTTGTGGTATTGACGGGCCGGAGGCAAAATGGACACCGTAAAACCGAACTAAATACAACACCACAATTCTATTTTTAAGATAATATGTGTTAGTGCAGTTATTAAAACGCTGAAGGGATTTGACACAAATCATTAATTTGTGAATTTTTATAATTCATATACATCCAATAGATAATTGTAACAATTACGGTTTCTTTAACAAATTTTTTATATTTTGTATACATTCTATAAGTATTTTGTTATCTAAATACATATTTTATAAAACATGATCCAATAATGTTATTAACTAGCTTACACATTAATCTCGTTATTAGTATTACTATAATAGTTCTGACATCTGATTAGATGTTACTGCTAGATCGGTTGACTACGGAGTTAAGAGGTGAAAAAATGCGTAGAATGATTTGTGTATTGGTCGTGATGTCATGCCTGTCGTTGGTGGTAGCACCTGCGATTGCAGATGACTTCATTCTAGGAATCTTCGGAAACGCCAACATGGACGATACGATAAACGAGGATGACATAGAATACGTTGAAGGGATAATCGAAGGAACGAACGAAGAGACCGAACTCGCGGATGCCAACTATGATGGCAAAATCGACGAGGAGGATATAGCACAGATAGAGCTTATCATAGGTGGTGAAGAGAAGGAACTTACCTTACTCCAGTATATTGGATATCCTGGGGATATTACTGAGGTCCCAATAACGATCCCAATGCCCGTAGAGAGCATCGTTGCTATTGGTGGAGCATATGGTCCAAAAATACTTTGTGCATTCGGAGAGCAGGATAGAATCGTTGGTGTTCTCGAGACGGCAAAGAAGCAAGGAGAACTAAAGACGTTCTTGGAGGATAAAAACACAGTTGGAAAAAGCACATTTTCGGCAGATATCGAAATGATTGTAGAACAAAACCCTGATATCGTGCTTGGCTATTCATACAGATATTTTCCAGAGTACGAAGATCCATTAGAGGCTTCGGGAATTCCATTCGTCCAGATGGATTTTCACGAGCCTGAAAAATACTCCAGAGAGATTGGAAATCTTGGCTGGATTTTATGCGATCAAGAAAGAGCTGAAGAACTCATCAATTTCGAAGATCAAAAATTAGATTTAATTAAAACTCGTATAAATGATTTGGAACCTGAGAAGAAAACAAGAGTCTACTATGAATGGTACGGGGATTATCAAGTTGTAGGTCCAGGAAATTCAAACCATAATTCGATCGTTATGGGTGGAGGGGCAAACATTTTCGAGGATGCTGTTGCAGAGTATCCAGATGTAGAATCCGAGACGATAATTGAAAGAGATCCCCAAGTAATTATTAAATGTAGTTATAGAACAGATCTCTTCGGGTACGATGTAACTGACGCAGCTCCGTTGGAAGAGATGAAGGATGAGCTTATGGGCCGCCCTGGTTGGGATCTCATAGATGCAGTTGAAAATGGTCGTGTATACCTTATCAGCACTTATACTCACTCAACTCATCCAAGTGTCTATTATTCCTACATTGCTAAATATTTACATCCTGAATTGTTTGAGGATATCTACCCTGAAACCGTCCACGCTGAATGGTTCCAGAATTTTCTTGGCATCGACTACCAGGGCATATATGCGTACCCATCACCGGTAAAGAGCTGATGAATGCATATATATACAATTTTTGTGATGATAGTCGTGCATGTTGCTGGGGGGGGGCGTTCTTGGATGCCAATAGCCCGGGAATGCAAGATACAATATAAAATATTGAAGAGGTTAAGTTATGAGAATAACCTGCATAGTAGGTAACCCATACCTACCGATAATTGCAAAGGCGAACAAACACCTCGGATTTGAGTTGAAGCTGTACTCCACAAAACGCTTTGACGATCTGCCCGACCAGATAGAAGATGCGCTTAAGTCCTGTAGAGAATCAGACCTGATATTCATTCATAGGGGAAATGATCAATTCTGGGATGAGATCGAGCCCGAGTTGGAAAAGATAGGAAAAAGCACGCCCATCGTTTGCCTCGGCTACGATCCTTCTTACTGGTTGCTCTCCACAGCATCAACGGAGATTGTGGTTACGGCGAATGCCTATCTAACCCATGGAGGAGAGGGCAATGTCCGTAATATGTTCCTGTACCTATGCAAAGAGCTACTCGGAATGGACGTTGAATATGAGCTTCCAAATCCGTTGCCTTGGGAAGGTGCCTATCATCCAGACGCTCCGAACTACTTTAAGAGCATAAATGAGTATCTGGAGTGGTACAATCCTGATGACCGCCCCACGGTAGGCCTCCTCATATCCAGGTTCTACTGGGCAAACAATCTACTGGACGTAGAAGACGAGCTGATTCGAACCTTTGAACAGCAGGGAATGAACGTCATCCCAGTATTTTCTTACTCTGTACGTGACGTGGAGCTGGGAACGAGAAGTATGGCCGAAGTGGTCTCCGATTACTTCCTCAAAGATGATTGCTCTCGCATAGATGCTATGGTGAAAACAGTTCCCTTCCTCCTCGGGCAGGAATCGAAAGGCATAGGCAAGGCAAAGAACAATCAAACGGGCATCTCTATTTTAAAGAGGTTTAACGTTCCGGTATTTGAGCCCATCCTCTCCTCTCATATGACTCTAGAAGAGTGGGCAAATTCAATCGGCCTCTCCAATGACATTGGTTGGGGTGTGGCCATGCCCGAGTTCGAAGGGGTGATAGAACCTATCATCATAAGTGCGGGCTCCAAGCAGGGTGAATATGATCAGAGGACGCCGATAGCCGAGCGCTGTGAGAAGCTGGCCATGCGTGTGAAGAAGTGGGTCGCGTTAGCTAAAAAGCCCGTTTCAGCGCGACGTGCAGCCTTCATATTTCACAACAACCCCTGCGCGTCGGTGGAAGCTGCAGTTGGTGGTGGCGCCCACTTAGATACCCTCGAAAGCGTAGCCCGCATCATGAACAGGATGGCTGATGCAGGCTATCGACTGGAAAATGCGCCTGACAACGGAAAAGAGCTGATCGATACCATCATGAACCGAAAAGCCATCTCCGAGTTCCGATGGACACCCATCGAAGAGATCGTGGCCAAAGGCGGAGTTTTGGCCTACCAGACAAAAGAAGAGTACGAGACGTGGTTTGACACCCTTTCCCCCTCTGTAAAAGATCGTGTCTGCGAGGCCTGGGGTAACCCTCCAGGCGAGGAGAAAGACGGCATTCCTGCGGCCATGCTCTACCAAGGAAATATCGTGATCACCGGTATACAATATGGCAACTGCGTGGTGGCAGTCCAGCCCAAGAGGGGCTGTGCCGGAACGAGATGCGACGGCCAGGTCTGTAAGATCCTGCATGACCCTGATGTGCCGCCCACCCACCAGTACATGGCCACTTACCGTTATCTAGAGGATATATTTGGTGCAGATGTGCTCATTCACGTGGGCACCCATGGAAACCTGGAGTTTCTGCCCGGCAAAGGAGTGGGTCTCTCCAAGAACTGTTATCCCGATATCAGCATCGGCACCATCCCCCATCTGTACATTTACAACGCAGATAATCCCGCTGAGGGGACCATCGCCAAGAGGCGCAGCTATGCAGCTCTGGTGGATCATATGCAGACCGTCATGACCGAGTCAGGGCTATACGACGAACTTTTGGAGGTGGACCGGCTGCTCGGTGAGTACGAGACCGCAAAACACGACCATGCACGCTCCCATGAGCTGCGACATCTGCTCATCGATGCCATCAAAGCTGCCAATTTGGACAAAGGCATGAAGCTCAAGAATGACATGTCGACAGAAGAGATGGTAACCAAGGCCCACAACGAACTGAGCCGCGTCAGAAACACCCAGATAGATTCCGGCATGCACATATTCGGCCAGCTTCCAGAAGGTGAAAAACGGGTCGAGTTCATCAACTCTGTGATGAGGTTCGAAGGGAATGGGGTACCATTGCGAAGCACCGTCGCCGCCATTATGGTTTTATCAATGGAAGATATGCTGGCCGACCAAGGCGCCGTCGACGAGCGCTACGGAAAGTCACACGGCCAGCTTCTGGAGATCATCGACGATTTGTCCAAGAAGCTAATCGACATGTATCTGCAAGGCGACGGGGCAAAACCAAACGATGTTCTGGGATTTTCGGTTGCAGGTTACGAGGACAAGTTGGAAGCCATTAGAGATAAGGTCATGGATCTGCAAAGTCGGATAGATGATTCCAAAGAAATTGAGGGCCTGCTGAACGGCATGGATGGTGGTTACCTCGTAGCTGGACCCAGCGGTCTGATCACCCGAGGCCGGGACGATGTATTGCCCACGGGCAGGAACTTCTACTCTCTGGATCCTTATCGTGTGCCCACCAAGACCGCCTGGAAGGTAGGCCAGAAGCTGGGACAGGCAGTCATCGCCAAGCACCTGGATGAGGAAGGCCGCTACCCTGAGAATATAGCCTTTTACTGGATGTGCAGCGACATCATGTGGGCCGATGGAGAAGATATGGCCCAGATTCTGTTTCTATTGGGCACGGAGCCCGTCTGGCAGTCCAATGGTCGGCTCAAGAGTTTCAAGATCGTTTCATTGGAGGAACTGGGACGGCCCAGGATCGATGTGACCATCCGCGTATCAGGTATCACCAGGGACAACTTCCCCAACTGCATAGACACCATCGACGAGGCGGTGCAAGCTGTTGCCAAGCTCGATGAGCCTTTGGACATGAACTTCGTGCGAAAGCACTCCCTGGATAATTTGGAAAATGGCTCGGCCAAGGACTGGAGGGAGGCAACGTTGCGTATATTTGCTAGCAAGCCCGGAACCTATCAGTCCGGGACAAACCTGGCCGTCTACGCCAGCGCCTGGAAGGATGAAAAGGACCTCTCAGACATATTCGTCTACTGGAACGGCTATGCCTATGGAAAAGGCGTATCCGGCAAAGAGTCCCACCAGAATTTGGTGAACTCTCTCAAGTCTGTGGATGTGACCTACAATAAAGTTGTGACCGATGAATATGACCTCTTCGGATGCTGCTGCTACTTTGGAACCCACGGTGGCATGACTGCGGCGGCCAGGCACGTTTCAGGCAGGGAGGTGAAGGCCTACTACGGAGATACTAGAGAACCTGAGCATGTGGAGGTGCGAGATTTAGCCGACGAGGTCAGGCGTGTGGTCAGGACCAAGCTTCTCAACCCCAAGTGGATCTGATGGCATGAAGCAGCACGGCTACAAAGGAGCAGGTGACATATCCAAGCGGGTAGGTAGAGTATACGGCTGGGAGGCTACGACCCAAGAGGTTGACGACTGGATCTTCGATGACATCGCTCGAACCTTCATTATGGACGAGGAGAACCGCCAGTTCTTCCAGGAGAACAACCCATGGGCCATGGAGGAGATGGGCAGGAGGCTTCTGGAGGCGGAGCAGAGGGGATTGTGGGATGCCGATCCTGAGGTTCTGGATGCTCTAAAGTCGCTTTACCTGGAGATCGAGGGTTGGATGGAAGATCGCATGGGTGACGTGGAGGGTGAGTTCCAGGGAGGCGCCATAGATGTGGTGACCGCAGACGAAGTGAAAGCCTGGAAGGAGAAAATGTCGAAGGTGTTGGGAGGGTGAGATGAGGAGATTATAATAGAATGAGTTGTTGAAAACTTATCTCTTTTTATTTCATTTTATTCGTTTTCAATTGTCGAAAGTGTTATAAATAACTAGACATAAACTCAAATTAATTCATACTAATTTGTAATTATGTATGATGATGAGATGGTGTTATGAATAAATCTAACTTTGTATTGGTAACGATGTTGTGCATGTCGCTGGCGATTATGCCTGCGATTGCAGATGACCTCACGCTAGGGATCTTCGGTAATGCCAACATGGATGATACTATAGATGAGGATGACATAAAATATGTTGAGGGAATAATCGATGGAACAAATGATGCTACCGAGCTGGCCGATGCCAATTACGATGGCAAGATCGACGAGGACGACGTAACCCAGATCGAGCTTATCATAAACGGGGATGAAGAGGAGCTTACTATCATAGATAGTGCTGATCGAAATGTAACAGTTCTAAAACCAGTTGAAAGCATAATTCCACTTACATCAGATCAGGTAGAAGTTCTTCGGTCAATTAGTGCGATAGACAAGATTGTAGGAATAAACGACTACGTTACAGAACTTTCATCGTTTTTCCCTGAACTTGTCGATCTTCCTAGCGCAGGTGGTTATGACCCTGATTTGGAGGTCATAGTGGAACTCGAACCAGACATCGTCATGAGTACAAATCCACAGAAGCTTGAAGATCCATTAGAGGGAACTGATATCACAATTATCTGCTTTAAATTCTATACACCATCTATAATGAAAGACGAAGTATTGAAATTGGGATATCTTCTAGATAAAAAAAGCGAGGCAGAACATCTGATTGAGTACTATGAGAGCGTAACTGATCCTATCAAAAATGTTGTTTCTGAAATTTCGGATGAGCAGAAAAAGAGAGTCTATTATGAATGGTGTTCGGGAACGTATAAAGCCTACGGGAGCAATACTGGAGGCCATGAAGCTCTCACCAGTGCAGGGGCAATAAATGTTGCTACAGAGTTGACGGGATGTCCAAGTGTTGACCCTGAGTGGGTGATAGAACAGAAACCAGATATTATCCTCAAGAATATCTGGTATGGCGAGAGTCAATGTGGTTATGAGACTGAAGATTCTACATATATAAAAGAAACAAGAGATGAAATCATGAGCCGTCCCGAACTGGCCAACATCAATGCGGTGAAAGATGGGAATGTTTTCGTGATATGTTATAAAATTGGAGCCTCCCCTCAATATCCTGTTGGTATGGCTTATATGGCAAAGTGGTTTTACCCGGATCTCTTTGAAGATTTAAACCCACAAGCAATTCATGCGGAATATCTGGAGCAGTTCCAAGGGGTACCATATCAGGGCATTTATGTGTATCCTGCCTTAGAATAAAAGTAGAGTTACATGAAGGGTCTTGAAAAAGAAGACGTAAATTTTATGCTTAAAACAGATCTTGAAAATTCGAAAGTTTGGCCGGGAAAAATGTACTGTTGCAACAAAATAGGCCCCTCTCACGCCGAGGCCGTGGGCTCCTTCCCATTTTGTTACTTTTTTTTGGGAGAAAGGACCAGGGATACGCATAGAGTCGTCAACGCTATCCATTAGGCCATTCTAACCACTCAAACCACATCGCATATCAAAACGATTACAGTATCTTCATTATTTCGAACCGTTATGCCATTGTTCATGATCACTTTAGATCCGTTATGAGAAACCGCTCACCAGCGTGGCCGTTCTTTAAATAATCTAAATTTTTGAATAGCGTTCGATTTAGGCCCTCAACCACATCAACCTCTTTAAAGCCCGTGCTCGTAAGCAGTTCGACATCTACATCGGGCCTCTTAACATTGCTCGACCACAAATTATCTATGAAATCCTCATTTAATTTTTGATAATGTGGTACTCTATGCTCAGTCAGGATGATCAAAGACACAGACAAATTCTGCCAAAGCCTTTTACCTAGTGTTTTATCCCTGCGATCATACCAGGTCCCATCAACAATTGCTAAGCGCCCACCCCTCCTCAACACCCTTCGCCATTCCGAGAGAGCTCTCTTTGGATCAGGCAGACTCCATAGGACGTACCGGTTCACAACGGCATCGAAGGAGTCATCTTCAAAGGGGAGATTCTCCGCATCACCTTGAACAAATTCCAGGGAATGCGGCAGAATTTTCTGCAGCCCGTTTTAGCATATTCTCAGAAGAGTCGATGCCAATCACATTGTGCCCCAACCCTGCCAACAGATTAGCTACAATTCCGGGGCCAGTTCCTACGTCCAAGATATCATGACATCCTTTCCCCAAAGCTTCGCTGAATATCTTCTGCCAAGCGACCTGTTCTCGATGGGAATAAATAACATTCCTGACATTTTTATTATAATCAACAGCACGACCATTCCAGTGATAAACGATTTTAGATTTCATCTTTTCATCACCAAACTAAAATAAATATATTGAAGGTGCGGCCCGCCTTCAATCTTTAACCGACCACGCACCATAGTTGGGGTATACGAAGGTGCCGTGCTCCTTCACATCGAAGTTTATGTGGCAGAACTTGTCTACATATTCCTGGTGTATTTCCTGCGGATCAATATCTATGTCAGGATGCATCAACTTTGCCAGATATGCAGAGCCAATAAGGAGGTTTACCGATCCACCTAACAAACACACACCATCCAGCGCATAAACATGCCCATTCGTCACTGCATCTAAGTTCATCAATGCAGGATTCTCTGTGATCTCTTTTATCTCAGCTGCCATTACCGATGGATCATCCGTTTCATAGCCACTGGGCCCTGCATAACCTGCCCAATAGAAAATAATGTCCGGATTCTGCTCCACCACAAATTCAAGATCGACAACTGCCGTCATGCTATCGTATAGTGGATCATCTGGGCCTACAATTTCGTCCGCGATATTTCTCCCGCCAGCTAAGTAAAGCGCCTGACCACCTCTATGACCTGAGCATGTAATTTGATTGAGTTGATATCCGAAATATACCCTCGGCTTCTTATCTTCTGGAATGTCCTTAGTGAGATCTTCGATTTTGCTGTAAGTCTCCTCATACCAACTAATAAACTCGTCTGCTTCTTCTTCTTCTTCTTCTTCTTCTTCTCTGTCAAGAATGTAACCATACGCCCGCACGTTTTGTAGAAGTTCATCGGTATTACGCATGTTCAGAGAGATAATCGGTATACCAGGCAGTTTTTCCTCGAATTCTCTCTTTTGTGCAATGTTACCCAACGCCCACCTAGCCTCGAAATTTGTCGTGACAGCATCAGGCTCCAAGCTAAGTACCATTTCGAAATCACACGTATCAAGACTATCTCCTGCAGCCGGTAGATTGCTAATTACTGGAATGAGTGTCGGATTTTCTTGGAAGAAGTCAGTCCCAACACCAACGAGTATATCTCTTGCTCCAAGCGCTCGTGTTACTCTAGTAGTTTCCCTACCTACCCAAGCTCACCAAATGGTTAATGGGCTTATTGACGGTCACTGTTTCACCAAAAATATCATTGAACATAAGCTCTTTCTCAACTCCCGCTATGATCTGCTCTATCTGAGCTATGTCCTCTTCATCAATCTCGCCATCATAATTGGCATCTGCCAGATCTGTCTCATCGTTGGTCCCATCAATAATCCCTTGGACATATTCGATATCTGACTCATCGATGGTGTCATCCATGTTCGCATTTCCGAAAACTTGCACCGTGAAATCCGATGCGCTCGCTGGCATGAAGACAAGCGATGCGCAGAGGGCTACAAATATCATTCTACAAACATCACATTTCATGTTAATACCTCTTATTTTGCCAGTTGACAATTGTACTATCGTATAACATTTTCGGTATAAAACAATCATATGTAATATATATAAAAAAAATACGACAACATTATTAACTATGAATTGAGTATTTCATCACATTTATACCAAAAGTGAGCGAACAATGGAAGACTACAAACTAGCCCTGATGGTCAAAGGCATGAGATTTGGTTGGGCAATGCCAACCTAGAGGACAATGAAGTCGAAATTGCTCGATCCTATGGGCACAACATGAAACAGGACGGCGCAGTGGACCCCAAAAGGATAACGCCCCTCGTCTACACCCCCGCAAATGCCATCCTGACGCCTTCGATCGCCTCTGACGAAAACCACTACATGATCAAGTTTTCAGCAGACAACGATGGATACTACACCGCCATCGCCGACATGTCGGCGATGATCTTCTCCAAGACCGACGAGGGTTATCAGATCGGCCCAAGATACAAGTTCAAGAACGTGACCTACACCGGAGCCTTCCACCAGATGGCAAAGCGTGTAATCCCCGTCGGCGAAGCTGGCGAGTTTAAGGGCGATCTTGTCCACGGCATACTTGAGATCGTGCCCAAATATCCGACGATGAAAGTAGGCGGCGAGGCTGAGATGAAGGTCTGCTATGAGGGTCAGCCCCTCCCCGCGGCCGAGGTCAAAGCTGTATCCCAAAAGGAAGGAAAAGATATCTGGACGATGAAGACCGACGAAGATGGCGCGTCCAGAGGCCCCATCACCACAGATGGCGAATGGATTGTTCCTGATCAGACACGTTGACTCAACCAAGAAGGTCAGTGATGAGTTCGACGAGACCGTCTTCGTCAACACTCTGATCATAGAGGCCAGATGAAGAAGATTCTCTTCACGGGCAGGGGGTGGCGTGGGCAAGACGACCATAGCCACCACCCTCACCATGCTCCTGGCCCGTGACGGTCGACGAGTTTTGGAGATCGACTGTGATCCCAGCATGAACCTTGCCATGAGTCAGAGATAATTTGGTGGTTACTACCTGATAGTTGAAATATCGCAATCTAAGCTTGCACCTCGTGAATCAGTTGCATCTAGCACCAGTGCACACCACGATAATTACTGGTAAACAAGTGCTGAATTCCCATCACATGCTCCTTAAATTAAGCTAATTGTAACCGTGTGTATTTGAGTCCCTACCACTAGCGGTATTATGAAAATATACCGGTATTTTATTCCAAGTTCTTTAGGACGGAGGAGAACGCACGCGATTTGATTGACCACACCAACAGTCGCAAGCTACGTGCTACCCAATAAAAAAAATCAAAAGCCATCAGAATTAATTTATATCTTGAATAATTTGTCTTTAGCCCATATATATAATATGTAAGCCGGTTTTAGCTATGCAGGTATAGTGTTTAACGATACCTTTCAGACAAATATCGATACTCGCAAGAGTTAGAGATTTGGCCTATTCGTGTCGTTAAGCACTATAATTGGTTCTCGACTATAATTTGGACTATAAGGACAAGCAATTAACGCAAAAGGTATAATTGAAACGTAGACTTAGATGATAATCGAGATAGAGTGAGTCCAACGGAGGGATGATATGAACAAGTACGAGGAAAATATAGAGCAGGCAAAAGCTCATTTTGGAACTATAATTGAGGAACAGCTAGAACGTGTGGAGAGGATGAAATCTGCCGAGGACTGGATCGATTACTCTCAGCTCGAGACCATTGTGATTGGATTCGTGGGAGGAGACGGGATAGGTCCCTATATTTCGGCCGAAGCCAGGCGGGTGTTAGAGTATCTGCTTAAAGAAGAGCGGGATGAGGAAAAAGTCGAGTTCAAAAACATTGAGGGTCTATCCATAGAAGAGCGAGCCAAAGCCATGAGGGCCATTCCAGAAGGGGTATTGGAAGAATTAAAGACGTGTCACGTCATACTCAAAGGCCCCCTCACAACGCCCAAAAAGGGAGATCCTTGGCCAAACCTGGAGAGCGCCAACGTGGCTATGAGGAGGGAGTTGGACTTGTTCGCCAACGTAAGACCGGTTAAAGTTCCCCGCCAGGGAATAGACTGGATATTTTTCCGGGAGAATACTGAAGGCGCCTACATCCTGGGCAGCCAAGGGTTCAACGTCTCCGAAGACCTGGCTGTAGACTTCAAGGTCATAACCAACCCTGGTACTGAGCGAATAGTGAAACTGGCTTTTGATCATGCCCAGAAAAACGGTATCAATAAGGTAACCGCGGTTACCAAGGCCAATGTCATCAAGACCACAGATGGCAAGTTCTTGGAGGTCGCCCGGAAGATATCCCTAAATTACCCAAATATCGAGCTTGACGAGTGGTTCATAGACATTATGGCTGCCAAGTTGGTGGATGCCAAAAGACGTACCCAGTTCCAAGTGGTAGTATTGCCCAATTTATATGGGGACATAATCACCGACGAAGCTGCAGAGTTCCAAGGAGGTGTGGGAACTGCAGGCAGTGCTAACATTGGAAAGAGGTATGCCATGTTTGAAGCCATTCACGGATCCGCACCCAGAATGGTGGAGGAGGGCCGCGCTCAGTATGCAGATCCTTCTAGCGTTATGCGAGCGGCAGTTATGCTGCTAGGCCATATCGGCTTTCATGAGAAGGCTCGCCAACTGGAGATGGCCTTGGACATTTGTAGCCAGCGGGAAAAGAAGGTGGTTCTCACGGGAAGAGATGATGGTGCCACAGGGGAACAATTTTCCAACTACGTGATGGAGACCCTTCAAGATTCTAATCTGGCAGCGAAGTGGGAAGGGTATCAAAGTTGAAGCTATAGTGCTTAACGATATCTTTCGGATTAATCTCAAACTCGCAAGAGTTAGAGATTTGATCTATTCGTATTGTTAAGCACTATTCTGGCGAAAACCAGTTAGTAGTATCTAATTGGTTTTTGACTATAGTATCATCTAATTGGTTCTCGACTATAGTATCATCTAATTGGTTTTTGACTATAGTATCATCTAATTGGTTCTCGACTATAAATGGTGATTGTAGGGGCCTGAACGATAGTGTTCAGGCCCACAATCAACCAGAACAAAAGGATCATGGTGATATCTTGACCGCTCTTTTAGCTGACATTGCCCACGGCAAAATGCTCCTATCTGAAGCCATAAAAAGGATTGTTGGACACAAAGTCTGATTTACCGAGCTTTTAGTCACAGTAAAATATTGTGTGGAAGTTTGGCCGTATCACAAGAGTGATGAGGACAATTTAAATCTTAACGAGTATGGACAAAGCTATTGTCAACATCAGAGCTAAAATAGTCCAATAAACCACGAAAATCTTGTTCAAATGGTTTGTCATGATATCCCTTTCCCATATAATTTTAATTCGAAATAAAAATAAGGAGATGTGAATAGGCATATTAATCGGCGGGATGCTATAAGAGGTACAGAGTACCTTAAGGTCCATCAGGGGGTGTAGCCTTTGGACCAACCTATTCACATATCTTTAACAGATCTTAATTTACTTAACTATTTTTTAAATTATGTTTAGGCAATCTTCTCAAGTAATGTCACATACATTTCTTGTGTAGTTGATCTATAATATTAAATTTGAAATGCATGTATCAAATTATAGTGTTTAACGATATTTTTCGACTATAATCTCGAACTCGCAAGGGTTAGAGATTTGGCCTATTCGTATCGTTAAACACTATTCTGGCGAAAACCAATTAGTATCATCTAATTGGTTTTCTACTATAATTGGCTTGGGTTGGTTTTTCAGAGCATATAACCGTCCATTTTCTAGGTCCGTTCCGAAGAATGCTTCGTCTGCTCAGCGACCACAGAATCCTAACCAGTTATCCATATGTGGGGCTGATTTCCACATGTGAATATCGTAATTCACGTCACCACAAGCATAAATCCTGGAAAGGTCCTTTGGATGATGTTTGTTGTCTTCTGAGACACCCATTATCAATGTTTTCAGACTACCATTGCCGGATGATATGATGTGAGTTTTAGCCCATTTATCATTCAACTCAACAATAGACCTTGCAGAAATGTTTTCTGCATTGCTCAATTTGGCGTTTTGCGGTATCTGTTTTGTCTTGCTGTTATAATGTTTAACGATACTTTTCGGATTAATCTCGAACTCGTAAGAGTTAGAGATTTGGCCTATTCGTATCGTTAAACACTATTCTGGTGAAAAACAATTAGTATCATCTAATTGGTTTTCGACTATAATATAAGCGGCTAAAATAAAGCAAGGTGCCTAACTGTCACTTGGAAACGTTGTTTTACCTGTGTTTTAAGTGGCAGTTGCCCTTCTTTATAGATTCCAAAAAAAAGGGAATTATTTTGTTATTTTTGTAAGATCTAAAAAAATAATTTAGGGTGGCTCTATGAAGCTTCCAATCCTCTTATCCACAAAATCAGATGAGAGCAAGTTGTGTTTATAATTCTAGAGGCTCTCGTGGGTCTTCCAGTCCCACACTTTTCATCAAGGCCATCTGAAATGTGTGACAATTTTGACCCCATCCGAAGGTCCATCTCCACTCCCCTCTATAGTTTGTTGCAAAAGTGCGTATCTCTTGCCGGACTTGTTCGTCTGTTTTGCTGTTAACTAGCTTGGGATTGAATTCTTCGTCAGCATCATCTCCATTGTGCGGGTCTCTTGTAGCGGTTCCACCAAATGTTGTTTGTCCATTCAGTTCACCTTCCACCCCTACCAACGTGCCAATAACTCCGACTGGTTTTTTAGGCCACCAACCGTAGCTCTCGATTCCATCTATTTCGATCCACCAATGGCCGTATTTGTCTTCGCTCCCCTTTAGTAGCGAGATATTCTTCCTTTTTAAGGCTATGAAATTTAGCATTCTACTAGGCGACATGTTTCTTTCCTCCAACGCTATACGGGCCTTTCGACAATGAGGCGCAAATCAAAATACGTCCCAATTTTATTTAATATTTTCTTATATTACATTTTAAATAATGATGTGAATAATGTCATATATGGGGCTCATGTGTTTTCTTCTCGGTTGAGTGGCCAAAACATCAACATTCGATGAGAAAATATTTATCTATTAATAATAGGTTGAATATTGATTTACATGTTACTAAAAATATTTGCGAATAATGA